>ENA-UEPJ01000013-UEPJ01000013.1-human-gut-metagenome-genome-assembly--contig:-NODE-13-length-212640-cov-15.574366_pt1 | contig 212640 bp, 194 predicted proteins | sample MGYA00242890_ERZ507896 | MGnify/ENA primary metagenome ERZ507896 (study PRJEB26167, sample SAMN06115508) | human gut metagenome | host: Homo sapiens | place: China:Qinghai | collected 2015-08-20...
TAGCGGCTCGCGGCCACGGGACGGTGCGTCGCTGCGTCCGCGCAGTGAGCGCGAAGCCAGATCGTATCTCCCGCGATGTACGAATCCTTGTCCGTCGATACATGAAGCTTCTCCTGCGGGTAATGCTCGATCTGCTCGATGAACGGGTTCGCGTAAAGCGACGACGAATGCGAAAAATTCTCAGAATGCGTATAGGGGGGGGGTAGTTCGGAATTGACCGAACACATTCAGCGGAAAAACCAATGCCACGGAAAGAACGGCTATCCGGGAGCAATCTCTCATAACTCGATTGATTTGGGGTTTCGTAAATTTAGTGATTTTTCACCAATTCCTCAAAAATATCGGAAGAAAAAGTCCAATACACAAATATGGCTATCGGAAGATCATTCTTTTTTCCATACCTTTGACTCAAAATCCGTGTTCAATGAAAACCGTCACCGAACACCTTCTCGCACTGGCCGACGCCGGCAACGCAGCCTTTACGGCCCGCCTCGCGCCGGGCGTCGACCCCGACCGGATGCTGGGCTGCCGCATTCCGCAGCTGCGCCGACTCGCACGCACGCTGCGCGGCACCCCCGAAGCGGCTGCATTCCTGACGCAACTGCCCCACCGCTACTACGACGAAAACAACCTGCACGGCATCCTGCTGGGACACATCCGCCCGACCGGCGAGGCGCTCGACGCCCTCGAACGCTTCCTGCCCCACATCGACAACTGGGCGACCTGCGACATCACGGCCTGCGGCATGAAGACGCTCGGCCGCGCCCCTGCGGCGGCCCTGCCCCGCATCTACGAATGGCTCGCGAGCCGGCGCACCTATACCGTCCGGTTCGGGGTCATCGCCCTGCTGGCACATTACCTCGACGAAAAATTCGACACGCACCACCTCGACCGGCTGACCGCCCTGCCGAGCGGAGAGTATTACGTCGACATGGCCGTGGCATGGGCTTTCAGCGTGGCGCTCGTCAAGCATTTCGAACAAACGCTGCCCTACTTCACCCAACGGCGGCTCGACCGCCGGGTGCACAACAAGGCGTTGCAGAAGGGTCGCGAAAGTCTCCGCATCGACGACGCCCGCAAAACGATCCTGCAACGTCTCAAATACTGACCTTCCCTGCCCTATGGAAACCAACCGACCCGACTACACGGAGACGCTGACGCGCCACGGCATCCGCCCCACGGCCGTCCGTCTGCTCATCTACAAAACGGCTCTCCGTTTTCACGACACATTCAGTATGAGCGAACTGGAAGACGCATTGGAGAGCGTGGACAAATCCACCGTCTTCCGCACGCTGTTGCTCTTCGCTGCACGGCACCTGCTGCACGAGATCGAAGACGGCAGCGGCTCGACGAAATACTGCATCTGCCGCAACGACCGCCCCTGCGGCATCGACGAACTGCACTGCCATTTCCACTGCGAGGCCTGCCGCAAAACCTTCTGTCTGGACTACACGCATATCCCCGCCGTACGCTATCCCGCCGGCTTCGAGGTACGGCAGATCGACTACCTGCTCAAAGGTTTGTGCCCCGACTGCCGCGCGAAACGGCATGTATGACCCCGTCCGTCGGCAGCCGCCCGCTTTGCAACCCGGTTGCAAGAATTTCCCGCTATATTTGCCTCCGGAAACCGACATCGTCTCCCCGCCCCTTCCGCACCGACGGACTCGACAAAAAGGAGCGGTATTCGGAAAAATCGATGACGGCTGGAAAATTTTTCGTACCTTTGCTGCGTTAAGAGAGAATCGAACGATGAAAATTCGCGAAGAATACAAGGTTCGGGAGATGGCAGGCGAGCACGTCGTCATCATGCAGGGCCGTCTGGGAGTCGACATGACCAAGATCATTTCGCTCAACGAGAGCGCGCTCTACCTGTGGAACGCCCTCGCGGGCAAGGAATTCTCCGTCGACGATGCGGCACGCCTGCTCACCGAACGGTACGAGGTCGACGACGCGACCGCCGCACGCGACGCCGCGGCATGGGTCGAAAAACTCCGCGACTGCAAACTGATTTAACGTAAAGCGCACGATATGAAACTCCGCCGGATGTTCTTTCTCCTCGTCCTGCTGCTGGGCCAGATCGGCTCGGTGAGTACGGACGCATGGATGATCTGGAATCATCTGCGCGATTTCCACGGTGTGGAACACGTCTGTCGCCACGAATGCGACGTCTGCCTGGCCCACCACAGCGCCTCGGTGCGCTGCAACTGCCTGCGCGACCACAACGAAGCCGACCGGCAGCTCTATGTCTGCTCGAACGGCGACGCCTCGCACCGCCAACACCATGCGCCCGTAGCCGTTCTGCCGCCGTTCCGGTCGCAGAGCGTACCCGACGCGGCTTCGCTGCCGGCGCATCCGGCCTATCGCACACGGCGGAAAATTCCGCTCGACGTGGCCCCGTTCATCCTGCACAAAGGATTGCGGGCACCTCCTGTTATGGCATAAAACCCCTCGCTGCCGACCCTGTACGGACGGTCGGGAGCATGTTTTATGTCTCACAACAGGAATCACAGATGAAAAAATCACTCTTATTTCTCCCCCTGCTGGGCCTCGCGTCGAACGTCGCGGCCCAGGAATTGCGCGGCGTCGTCACCGACGCCGACAACAACCCGCTCGTCGGCGCATCGGTCTACTGGGCCGAGACCACGATCGGCGCCAGCACCTCGGCTACGGGCGCCTACACCGTTCACCGCGTCAAGAACTACGACCGGCTCGTGGCCTCCTATCTAGGCTACGTCAACGACACGATCCGCATCGCCGACGGAGTGGCCGAACAGAACTTCCGGCTCCGCTCCGAAGGCGTCGACATCGAGGGCGTCGTGGTCGAGAGCACGCTGGGCGGCAACTACGTCAAGCGCGACGGTATCCTCAAAGGCGAAACCATTTCGTTCGCGGGCCTCTGCAAAATGGCCTGCTGCAATCTGGCCGAGTCGTTCGAAAACTCGGCCTCGGTAACGGTCGGTTACAGCGACGCCATCTCGGGTGCACGGCAGATCAAGATGCTCGGATTGGCCGGCACCTATACGCAGATTCTCGACGAGAACCGCCCCATCATGCGCGGGCTGTCGGCCCCCTACGGACTGAGCTACACGCCGGGCATGTGGCTCAATTCGATTCAGGTGTCAAAGGGCGTTTCGTCGGTCACAGCCGGACATGAAGCGATCACCGGCCAGATCAATCTCGAACACCGCAAGCCCACCGACGACGAACGGCTCTTCGTGAACCTCTATTTCGACGACGAGCTCAAACCCGAGCTGAACCTCTCGACGGCACTGCCCGTGACGCGCGACAAGAAGCTCACGACGATCGTGCTGGCACACGGTTCGATGGACACCAAATCCTACGACCACAACCACGACGGCTTCCGCGACCTGCCCGAGGCGCGTGCGATGCACGTGGCCAACCGCTGGCTCTACGCCGCCGACAACGGACTGCAACTGCGCTGGGGCTTCAAGGTCACGGCCGAGAACCGTCTCGGCGGCCGCATGGGCTACGAAAATTCGATGCGCGATCAGATGCGCCAGAGCGCGCTGGACGGCGGCTCGCTCTACGGTTCGCAGATCCGCAACCGAGGTTTCAACGGCTACATCAAACTGGGCATGCCCGTCGGTGCCTCCGTCTACGACAAGGACGAGCAGGACGAGATGCGTTCCAACATCGCCTTCGTGGCCGATTTCGACCACTTCAACGAGAGCTCCTACTTCGGCCTGAACGACTATACAGGAAATGAAAACTCGGTGTCGCTCAATGCGATGTACAGCCATTACTTCACCTACCGCTCGTCGCTCATCATGGGCGTCTCGGCCCACCTGCAATCGTTCAACGAACGGCTCGTCAACGATTTCGTCGACAACGGCCGGATCGAAGGGCGCAGCTACGATATGGACCACAGCGAGAACGAAGCGGGCCTCTACGCCGAATACACCTACTCGATCCGCGACAAGTTCTCGCTCGTAGCAGGCGCACGCGGCGACTACAACTCGTTCTACGACAAATACTACTTCACGCCGCGCGGCCACATCAAATGGAACATCACGCGTCTGTTGACGCTGCGCGCCTCGGCGGGTCTGGGCTACCGCTCGACCAATCTGGTGACGGACAACATCGGCGTCCTGGCCACCGGCCGCCGTTTCGCCTTCGACGGCTACGCATGGAACGGCGATTACGATTTCCACACGCTCTACCGCGATTTCAACCGCATGGAGAAGGCGCTGACCGTGGGCGGAAGCCTCACGCAGACGTTCGGACTGGTCAAGCCCGAGGACGCCACGCTGAGTTTCGACTACTTCCGCACGCAGTTCTACAACCAGGTCGTGGCCGATCAGGAGTACAGCGCCACCGAGGTGATGTTCTACAACACCGACGGCCGCTCCTACACCGATACCTATCAGGTCGACTTCAACTGGACGCCCGTCGAGCGGCTCGACATCTTCGCGACCTACCGCTACACCAACTCGTCGATGACGCTCGACCGTCCCGACGGCGGGCGCGTGCAGGTCGAACGGCCGCTGGTGAGCCGTTACAAGGCGCTGCTGAACATCCAGTATGCCACGCGGTTCCGCCGCTGGACGTTCGACGCCACGGCACAGCTCAACGGCCCCATGCGCCTGCCTTCGCAGACGGGCGACCCGACCGTGACGGAGCTCTCGCCCAAGTACCCGGTCTTCTTCGCGCAGGTGAGCCGCAAGATCAAGAAACTCGACCTCTACCTCGGCTGCGAGAACATCGGCAACTACAAGCAGGAGCACCCGATCCTCGCTGCCGATCATCCCTTCTCCACCGCCTTCAACTCATCGGTGGTGTGGGGCCCGCTGATGGGACGCAAGTTCTATATCGGCCTGCGGTGGAACTTGTATTGAGAGTGTTTTACAGTGCCGATATAGAACCGTGCAGACAATCCCTCCAAACCTCCCTTTGAAAAGGGAGGCTTCAAAAAGGTCTGAAACGACGTTCTATACCGGCCTGCGGTGGAACCTAATTTAATATTAACAGTTAAAACCAACACGAAACGAGTATGAAAAAGATTTTGTTCGTCTGCCTCATGGCAGCATTGGGGCTGGGCACCGGCTCGGCCGCAGCGAAGGATGCGAAAAAGGCATCGACCGTAACGACGGTATTCAAGACCGACATCGATTGCGAACACTGCGCCAAGCGCATCATGGACAACATTCCCTTCGAGAAGGGAGTGAAGGATGTCAAGGTCGACGTTCCCAGCAAGGAGGTGACCGTCGTCTACGACGCATCGAAGAACGACGCCGAAGGTCTCGTCAAGGGCTTCGCCAAAATCCGCGTGAAGGCCGAGGCCTGCGACGCGAAGTGCTGCCAAGGGACTGCCTGCAAGGAGAACTGCTGCAAGAAGGGCGACTGCGACAAGAAATGCTGCGCCGCCGCTTGCGACAAAAAAGCCGCTTGCGACAAGAAGTGCGCGGACTGCCCCGCGGCGAAGAAGTAGTCCGGCGACGAATCCGAACGAACGGGATGTTCGAACGTTCCGCCTGACAGCAAAGAAAAACCGACAGCAAATGCTGTCGGTTTTTTCTTTCTTGTGCCGAATCATTCGCCCGGAATGGATTCGAGCGGTTCGGCGGCGCTCTTCTCCGCCTTGAAGGCGACGCGCTGCACGGGGCCGCGGGCACCGGCGGCGTCGACCGCGACGCTGACAATCACGTAGTCGCCGCCCCACTCTACTCCGTAGGAGAGATTATAGGATGTCTTGTCCATGTAGTATTTGCTGTTGATGAGCGACGAAGCCAAGAGCTGATCGTCCGTCGAGGCGATGTCCGACGCCTTATAAATGTTCGAGTACCAGTGTACGGCCCCTTCGGCAGGTGCAATGCGTGCGCCCAGAATCGCATATCCTTTGAAGTGCCCATAGCCAAGCGGGTTCAGTTCGGCCCAATCGTCGCCGTCGGTCAACCATAGCGACGGTTTAGCCACGGCAGCCGAAATCACCTGTTTTTCGGTCTTGAAGGGTGATTCGCTGAATGCCGTAACCGAAGCCGGCTCACCGGTCTGCTCGTCCACCCAGAAAGCATACACGTAATAGGTCGTCTCCGGCGTCAGCGTACCGAAGGTATAACTGTCCGGACCATCGAAACCCGAAGAACATTGCGAGGCGATGAACTCCGGAAGCGGATACCAGTCGGCATAGTCTCCCATCTGGGCCTTGCGCTGTTCGATCATCTTCTGCTCGAAATAGGCTGCGATTTTCGACTCATCGCCCTTCATTTCACCGTACTCCTCCTCAGTCATTACGTTCCAATAATAGAATGCCCTCACGTCACGCGGCGAGACCGTCACCCGAGCGCCGGTCGCAGTCACCTCACCGAAATCGAAATCGAACCCGTAATCAATCGGAGAGTCCGGCGGCGTGACGATCTTCTGCACCGCCACCTCCGTGTTGATCGTGGCATTCGAGTTGACGCCCACGGCGCAGGCATAATAGGTCGTTTCCGGTTGCAGCGTCTTGCTCTGCACCTCCTGCTGGCCGACCGAACAGGAGAGCATCACGATCGTCGACAACGGAAGACCGTCGTCGGTCAGCTGCGAAACCATATACTCGTAGATGTAACCCGGCCAGTCTTTGCTGATATCCTCGTATCCGGCCTGATCGAGCATCGTATAGAAATACTGCACCGTCGGATCGGACGGATTGAAAACGACCTTGACCGACGTCGAGGTTAGATTCTCGGCAACGATGTCGATCTTGCAATCGACCATGGGCCCCGGCTCGACGGGCAGCGACTTGAACGGTTCCACGATCACATCGGTAGTCGCATTTCCTTCGGCATCGACTCCATAGGCGTAGACCACATAGTCGCTCTTCGGCGAAAGGCGCGAAGGATGGAACGTTTGTTCGCCCTTATAGGCATACCCCGCGATGAACTCGGCGAGCGTTTTCTGTTCGGCGGCGGCATGTTCGGCGAAGATCGCCTTGTTCTCCGCTGCGATCTTCTGCGCATCGAACCCTTCGGCGAAATCCACCGCGGCGATATACATCCCCTCCTCTTCGGGATAGACCGTTATCCGCGCATCGCTCATCGTAATATCGGCGACTTGAATCAGGAAGGGAAGATAACCCTCCTGCACGACCGAGACCTTCACGGCTTCGGCGCCGTCATAACGAAGCGTCACCGTGGCCGTGCGGGGATCGGCAAGGAGATTCTTTTCGAGGCGTGCCGTCACGGCTTCGTCGCCGACGGTCAACTCCTTCACCCATGCGTCGTCGCTCTGAGCCGAGAGGCGTTTTCCCTCGACGGGGTTCTTCACTTCGTAATCGATCGAGATCGCGCCGCCTTCCGCCGGTACGGCAGCCGGCGTCGCCGCCTCGATCACCGGGGCGTCAGAGGGGGGGGGATTAACGGATCGTCCGTGTTGTCGTCGCCGCAACCCGTCAGGGGCAGCAGTGCAAGGCAGAAGGCCGTCGCAGCCAAGCGTTTCATCAGATTTTTCATAAGAGCACAGAGATTAAGGGTTATTTTAAAGAATCGGAACTCCGATGTTCAAAAATAACATTTATTTATTAAAAATACGATTTTTCGTCTAAATGGACCCGATTATTTTCATCCGAATTATCGGAGAGAATCCTTTTTCCGCTTACATTCCGTCGCCCGACGGCGGCATTTTCCTATCCGACCGTATCCTCCGATCGCTCCGATCCTTCGTGATCGACAGTTATGAAAAATTATCGACAACCCCTCCCTTCCGGACAAGTGCATCCACCCTCTCCCTTCCGACGCCACACGCCCGCATCGCCGACAACAACGAAAAGAGCGGCAGTGTCGCACTGCCGCCCCTGCGTTCCGACCGCAATCGCATCACTCCATCGGGCGAACCCGCATCTCGGTCAACCCCGCCACCTCGCGCGCCAGCCGGTCGAGATCGGTGATCTGCTCGACCTCCCCGTAGTGATAGGGATAGAAGATCGCGGGACGTAGCGCCCGCACCGCCTCGGCCGCCTGATCGACGGTCATCGTATAGGGCTGGTTGACGGGCAGGAACGCGATGTCTATCCCTTCGAGCGAACGCATTTCGGGCGTCGGCTCGCTGTCGCCGGCGATGTAGACGCGCGTACCGCCCAGCGTCAGCACGTAGCCGCAATCCTCCCGCTCCCTGGGATGGAATTGCAGGTGCCCTTCGGTGGTATTATAAGCCGCCACCGCCTCGACGCGGATTCCGTCGAGAGGTTCGGTCACAGCGCCCGGCACCATCGTGTAGCAGTCGAAATCGAACGCTTCGGCCGAGGTCTTGTCGCAGACGACCGCCGTCGCAGGCGTCATCAGTTGCTCGACGGCCGCACGGTCGAGATGGTCGTAATGCGAATGGGTGACGAGCACCGCATCGGCTTTCGGCAGATGCGCGTAATCGGCATACTCGCCGACCGGATCGACATAGATGCGCCGCCCGTCGAAATCGACGGCCAGCGAAGCGTGTTTGAAAAACGTGAAGACGATCGGCCGCCCGTCGCGGGACGTCACCGTATCGGCCGGATAGACCGGCGCCTCCTTCTTCTTGAACAACGAGATCATAATCTTGCAATTTTAGGCGATTCCGGTCGAAGATACGAAAAGTCGCGCGCAGAAGCAAATTTATTCGCACTTTGCCGAAACGAAATTTCCGAGGTGCGACCGAAGGCGTCTGAATTCCGCGAAACCGACCCGCCGCACCCGCGATTTTCACCGGCAGGCCCTTTGCGACGCAAGGCGCGGAGCCGCAATTCCGCGCCTTGCGCTCCCGCACTTCGCTCAGAATGGGGACGACGGTTACTTCCGGTAACTTACGACCAGCACCTTCGACGAACTCCAAAACCGTTCGGGATCGGTGATGACTAACTTATACACCACCTTGTCGGCATTCGTAATCAGTTCGTACGAATCGGCGGGATGCGGCGTGACGACGGTCGCCTTCTTCTGCTCGACGAGGATCTCCGTCAGCGTGCGGGCGTCGGCCCGGATGAACAGATCGTGGTCGCCGGTATCGCCCACCGTGAGCGTGCGCCCGATGAACCCCTGCTTCGAGACGATCCCCGAATCACGCAGCGCCTTCTCCGCTCCCACGATATAATAGACCGTATTGAGCCGGTCCTCCAGCTGCGCCTTTTCACCGGAAAGGTGTTCGACCTCGGTGCTGCGGGCGGCGGCCTCTTCGGCGAGCGTCTCCATCCGGGCTTCCATTTGCGACAGTTCGCCGCGCAAACGACCGATTTCGCCCTCTTTGGCGGTCAGTTGGGCATCGAGGCCGCGAATCATCTTTTCGAGTCCCTCGATGCGCAGGTCGGCTTTGCGCAACTGCGCCGAGGAGCGTTGCAGCGCAGCGATCTTCTGCCGGTTCTCCTGCAACAACCGGTCGATCGCGGCGATGTCGGCATCGATCTCCTCGATCGGACGGCGCACCCCTTCGTCATTGCGCGCGAGCGCGACGAGGGTTTCGCGCGTACGGATCCGCGCCAGATTCTCGGTGACGGCATTGATGTCGGCGAAGACGACCTCGATGAGCGAATCCTTCGCACGAACCACCGCTTCGAGCGAATCGCGCTGCACCACGGTTTGTTCGGCCACCCGGCGGCTCACGCACGATACGAATGCACATGCGGCACAGAGTATCGGCAGGCAAATGTGTTTCATCATTTCAGATGGTTTGATTGTCATAACGGCGTCAAAGATAAGCAGAAAAGCGGCAGGCTGTACGAAAAAAACGCACCGGCGGCGGCCTCCGGCATAAAAATCGTGCGCCGCATGGCGGATAGCCGCCGTCCGGCGTGCGGAATCCGGCTAAAATCCGCAATCTTCGGCCGACGCCTCAGATACTCTCGTTCGGCAATATTCGAATAAATTTGACATTGCACTCACTTATGCGTATCTTTGCGAAAGAGGAATTTCGCCCGACAGGCGGCGTTACGGCAAATCGGACCGCAACGGTTTCGCCGACGCTCCGTACATCATCCGCCCGACATGCAACCGCTGGACGACATACACGCCGAACTGCTCGGCACGCTCAAACGCTACTGGGGCTACGACAGCTTCCGTCCCGTGCAGGAGGAGATCATCCGCTCCGTCTGCCAGGGGCGCGACACGCTGGCGCTGATGCCCACCGGCGGCGGCAAGTCGCTCACCTATCAGGTGCCGACAATGCTGCGCGAAGGTTTGTGCATCGTCGTAACGCCGCTGATCGCCCTGATGAAGGACCAGGTCGACCGCCTCAGGCGGCTCGGCATCAACGCGGCGGCGATCCATTCGGGACTTTCGATGCGGCAAATCGACATCGTGCTCGACAACTGCGTCTACGGCGATGTCAAATTCCTCTACGTGGCTCCCGAACGGCTCGTGACCGAGGCGTTCCGTCTGCGCGTGGAGCGGATGCGGGTCTCGCTGCTGGCCGTCGACGAGGCGCACTGCATCTCGCAGTGGGGCTACGACTTCCGCCCCTCCTACCTGCGCATCGCCGAACTGCGCGAACGGCTGCCCGAAGTGCCGGTGCTGGCGCTCACGGCATCGGCCACACCCGCTGTCGCCCGCGACATCATGCGGCAGCTGCGCTTCGCCGAACCGCACGTCCTGCGCAGCTCGTTCGCACGGCCCAACCTCTCCTACGCCGTGCGGCACGACGAGGACAAAAACGAGCAACTGCTTCGCGTGGTGCGCAACGTGGCCGGCAGCGGTATCGTCTACGTGCGCACGCGCGACGGCTGCGAACAGCTCACCGAATTCCTGCGCGACGCAGGCGTCGCCGCGACCTGCTACCACGGCGGCCTGGCCAACGCCGAACGCTCGATCCGGCAGGAGGAGTGGCTCGCGGGCCGCACGCGCATCATGGTGGCCACCAACGCCTTCGGCATGGGAATCGACAAGGCCGACGTGCGTTTCGTCGTCCACTACTCCATGCCCGACTCGCTCGAAAGCTACTATCAGGAAGCGGGCCGTGCGGGACGCGACGGAAAGCGCGCCTATGCCGTGCTGCTCGTCGCCCCGGACGACGCCGAGCGCGTGCAGCGCCGCTTCGACCTGCAATTCCCGCCGCTCGACGAGATCCGCGACATCTACGAAAAGGTCTGCTCCTACCTGCAAATCGGCATCGGCGACGGCGAGCAGGCGTCGTTCGTCTTCAACATCCACGACTTCTGCGCGAAGTTCCGCCTCTTCGGCGGCAAGGTCGCCAGCGCGCTGAAACTGTTGCAGCAGAACGGTTATCTGACGCTCACCGACGAAATGCGCAACCCCGCGCGCATTCTCTTCTGCATCAGCCGCGACGACCTCTACAAACTGCGCGTGGTACGCAATGACCTCGACCACTTCATCCGTACCGTGCTGCGGCTCTACGACGGCGTTTTCACCGATTTCCGCCCCATCGACGAGCAGGAGATCGCCGCGGCGAGCGGCTACAAGGTCGAGCATGTCAAGGAGCTGTTCAAGCGGCTGTGGCAGATGCGCGTGATCCGCTACATTCCGGCCAATCAGGCGCCGATGCTCTTCTTCGATTGCGAACGGCTGCCAGCAGCCGACCTCTACATCGCCCCCGAGACCTACCGCCGCCGTCAGGAGCTGGCCGAAGAGCGCTTCTCGCACATGATCGCCTACGCCGCCAACGAAACCGAGTGCCGCAGCACAGTGCTGGAACGCTATTTCGGTGCGGCCGACCCCGCGCCGTGCGGTGTCTGCGACATCTGTCTGGCGGCGCGCAAACGCGCGAAATCGGCCGAAGCTCCGCTCGACGAGGAGATCCTGCGACAGCTCGACGCCGAACCGCTCGCGGTCAAGGAGCTGGCAGCGCGCTTCCGCTGCGACGCCGAACGGGTGTTGGAGGCCGTCGAACGATTGCAGCACGCAGGTAAAATTTCGACGGCGGAGAGCGGAAAACTCGCAATTAATCGATAACTTTGCGTCGCCTGAGAGAATTCGCATGGAAAAACGAACGTTTCAACAGCACATATCGAACGAAGATACCGCAAAGCTGCCTGCCGTGCTCTTCGACGGCCCGATCGTCATCGTCGACGACGAGAAGCAGGTCGAAGCCGCCTGCCGCGACCTGGCGTCGTCGCCCGTGCTGGGGTTCGACACCGAGACGCGTCCCTCGTTCAAGGCGGGCGTCACCTACCGCGTCGCCCTGCTGCAACTCTCCACGCCGCGGCGCTGCTATCTGTTCCGCCTCAATAGGATGCGCTTCGAGAAGCAGCTCGTCAAACTGTTGGAGAACAAGGCGATTCTGAAAATCGGCGCCGACGTGGCGGGCGACATCCGCTCGCTGCTGGCCCTGCGCCGCTTCCGGCCCGGCGGCTTCGTCGACCTGCAACAACTGGCCCCCGACTGGGGCATCGAAGAGAAGAGCCTGCGCAAGCTTTCGGCCATCGTGTTGGGCAAGCGCGTCTCGAAAGCCCAGCGGCTGAGCAACTGGGAAGCGGCGCAGCTCACCGAAAAACAGATGCGCTACGCCGCCACCGACGCATGGATCTGCCCCGAAATCTACCGCACGCTGCAACATACCCTTAAACCGAACGACAAATGACGACCCACCCCCGTATTTTCCTGCGCAGAGGCAAAGAAGAGTCGCTGCTGCGCCGTCACCCATGGATCTTCTCGGGCGCGATCGGCCGCGTGGAGTGTCCCTCCGACACGATCGCCGAGGGGGAGATCGTCGACATCCATACCGCCGCCGGCGATTTCATCGCACGCGGCCACTACCAGATCGGATCAATCGCCGTGCGGGTGCTCACCTTCGCGCAGGAGCCGATCGACGCCGCATGGTGGCGCGCTCGCATCCGCTCGGCCTGCGAAGTGAGGCGCACGCTCGGTCTGATCGGCAATGCCGCGACGACCTGCTACCGGCTCGTTCACGGCGAGGGCGACTCGCTGCCGGGGCTGGTGATCGACATCTACGGCACGACGGCCGTCGTACAGTGTCATTCGGTGGGGATGTACCGCTCGCGGATGCAGATCGCCGAGGCGCTCCGCGAAGTCTACGGCGAGCGTCTCGCAGCCGTCTACGACAAGAGTTCGCAGACGGTGCCCTACAAGGCGGGGCTGAACGCCGTGGACGGATACCTGATGGGCAAAGTCGCAACTCCGACACAGGAGGTGTCGGAAAACGGCCATCGTTTTCTGGTCAACTGGGAGGAGGGACAGAAGACGGGCTTCTTCCTCGACCAGCGCTGCAACCGCGAACTGGTGGAACGCTACGCTGCGGGCCGCACCGTGCTCAACACCTTCTGCTACACGGGAGGCTTCTCGGTCTACGCCGCCGCGGGCGGAGCGAAGGAGGTCTGCTCGGTCGACGCCTCGGAGCGCGCCGTGCAGCTGGCCGACGAGAACATGCGGCTGAATTTCGGCGACAGTTTTCCCCACACGACGCTCGCCTGCGACGCCGTGGAGTATCTCAAACAGATCGGCGACCGCTACGACCTGATCATCCTCGACCCGCCCGCCTTCGCCAAGCACCACAAGGTGCTGGGCAACGCCATGCAGGGGTACAAGCGCCTCAACGCACGGGCGTTGTCGCAGATCCGGCCGGGCGGCATCCTTTTCACCTTCTCCTGCTCGCAGGCCGTGACGAAGGAGCTGTTCCGCACGACGGTCTTCTCGGCGGCAGCCATCGCCGGCCGCAACGTGCGCATCCTGCACCAGCTCGCGCAGCCGGCCGACCACCCGATCAACATCTATCACCCCGAAGGGGAGTATCTCAAAGGGTTGGTGCTCTATGTGGAATAAACCCTCCGACAGCGAACGGATCGATGCCGTGACGGCGTGGCTCGATGCGGCGGACATCGCCTACGACCTCTATTTCCACCCCGCTTCGCCCACGATCGAACTGGCCAAACGCCACTGGCGCGACGACGGGTCGAAACACTGCAAAAACCTCTTTTTCCGCAATCACAAGGGCAATCGGCACTATCTGGTCTGCTTCGACTGCGACCGCACGCTCTCGATCCACGACCTCGAAGCGCGGCTGCATCAGGGAAAACTGTCGTTCGCCTCGCCCGAGCGCATGATGCGTTATCTGGGGCTGGAACCCGGTTCCGTCTCGCCGTTCGGGCTCATCAACGACGCGGAGCATCACGTTCACCTCTTTCTCGACCGCAACCTGCTGTACTGCCCGTCGCTGAGTTTCCATCCCAACGACTGCCGCGCCACGGTAGTCATCGCCCGCACGGAGTTCGAACGGTATCTCGCGCGGGTGGGCAACAGCTATGAGTATCTCGATCTCTACGAAGAGTAGCCGTCCGCTCCGCTGCCCTTCGCCCCTCCCGCAGATAGAGAGACAACCGCCTCTTTCGAGGCGGTTGTCTGTCAGACCAGTCCATCTATTCGTAAATCAGATACTTTTCGCGCATTTTCGCGAAACGCTCCACGTCGGGCCGCCAGCGTGCACGAATCTCGGCCGCGGAACGGCCGTCGAGAATCATCTCGCGCACCCAGCCCACGCCGATCAGCTTCTCGAACATCGGAGTGAAGAACGCCTCGCCCAACCCCAGCGCACGATAGGCGTCGATCACGTAGTCGAGCGTCAGCCCCTCGGCGAGAATCTCCTCGCAGGGCTTCTCGCTCAGGTCGACACCGCGACATAGGCGTCCTTCCAGAGGAGGATGTTTCGCGCCGGATGTCGGCCGCGGCGTGAAGACGAAGCAGTAGCGGTCGGCTGGCATGTCGGGATGGCCGTAACACTCGAACGGACGGTCGGTGCCGCGCCCCAGACTCACCACCGTCCCTTCGAAGAGGCAGATCGACGGATAGAGGTAAATCGACCGCTGCGTCGGCAGGTTGGGCGACGGCGCCACGGGCAACTCGTAGCGCGTGGCATGGGTATAGCGGCGGCACGGTACGACTGTCAGGTCGCACGGCTTCGCCCACCCCTCGCCCACGGCCATGCGGGCGATCTCGCCCATCGTCAGTCCGTGTACGACGGGAATCGGCAGCGCGCCGACGCCCGACTTGTATTTCATGTCGAGCACGGGGCCGTCGATGTACGATCCGTTGGGATTGGGACGGTCCAGCACCACTACCGCGCGGCCGAAATCGGCACAGGCATCCATCATGCGCAGCATCGAAATATAGTAGGTGTAGAAACGCAGACCCACGTCCTGCATGTCGACCAGCAACACGTCGAATGAGCGCATCGCCTCGTCCGACGGTCGGCGCGTGCGGCCGTCGTAGAGCGAACGGATCGGCACCCCCGTGCGCTCGTCGACCGAACTGGCGACGTGCTCGCCCGCATCGGCCGTCCCGCGGAATCCGTGTTCGGGCGAGAAGATCGCCGTCAGGCGCACGCCGCTGCGATGCAGCAGGTCGACCAGATGCTCGTCGCCCACGCGCGAAGTCTGGTTGGCAAGCACGGCCACGCGGCGCCCGCGCAGCAGCGGGAAGTAGGCCGCCGTATCGGCCGCCCCGACCGTCACCCCGTCGCACGCCCCCTCCGGCGCGGCCGCCGCAGCGACCGGCAGCAGCATGCACAGCAGCGAAAAAAGCAAGAGTTTGCGCATCGCCTTCGTTTTATCGTTTCATATCTTCGACCAGCGCATCGACCAGCGTGCGGCAGGCAGGTTCGACAGCCGTCGAATACCCCTGCTTCAACTCGACAGGCGCGCCGACGACCGGCCATTTCATCCCCTCGGCGAACTCCGTCATACGACGTACGGCGGCACCGGCCCACGTAAAGGAGCCGAAGCAGGCGAAACGGCGGTGCGGAATGCAGCGCTCGGCGATCTTGCGCAGCAGCGCATCGACCGGCGGGTAGAGCTGGCCGTTGTAGGTCGGCGAACCGACGACGAGCGTATCGTAACGGAAGATGTCGCGCAACACCTGCGACACGTCGGCCGTCGAAAGATTGTAGACGACGATCGGCCGCACGCCTGCGGCGGCCAGGCCGCGGGCGACGGTCTCGGCCATCTGCTCCGTATTGCCGTACATCGAACCGTAGGCGATGACCGCCCCCGGCTCGCCCTCGTAACGGCTCACCTTGTCGTAGAGCTCCACCACGCGGGCGATCTCTCGGCGCCAGACGGGGCCGTGCGTCGAGCAGATCATGGCGATGTCGAGCGGGGCGACCTTCGCCAGGGCGCGCTGCACGGGCTGGCCGTATTTGCCCACGATGCAGGCGTAGTAACGGCGCATCTCCTCCCAGAAGGGTTCGACGTCGAGCTGCTCGTCCGTCACGCCGCCGTTCAGTGCGCCGAACGTGCCGAACGCATCGCCCGAGAAGATCGTACGCTCCTCGGCGCACCACGTGGCCATCGTCTCGGGCCAGTGCACCATCGGAATCATGCAGAACGCCAGCGTCAGCCCGCCCAGGTCGAGCACGTCGCCCTCCTTGACCTCGACCGTACCGCACGCGATGCCGTAGTAGCCCTCGATCATCTGCAACGTCTTGGCGTTGCCGACGATCCGCACGGCGGGATAGGCCTGCCGCACGGCGGCGATCGAAGCCGAGTGGTCGGGCTCCATGTGGTTTATCACCAGATAATCCAACGGTCTGTCGCCCAGCCGTTCGCGGACGTTGGCCAGCAGACGGCCCGTGAAGCAGGCGTCGACCGTATCGACGAGCGCCGTCCGCTCGCCGCAGACCAGATAGGCGTTGTACGACACGCCGAGCGGCAGCGGCCACAGCCCCTCGAAAAGATGCTTCGTGCGGTCGTTCACCCCGACGTAGAAAATACGATCCGTGAGTTTTGTCAAGTCTTTCATAACGGATACTGCAATTTATTTATCGAAATACCTTTATTATTTCCACTCACGCCTCGGCGCCGAACTGCATGAGGTAGGCCTTGATGAAGGCGTCGATCTCGCCGTCCATCACCGCGTCGACGTCCGACGTCTGGCAACCCGTGCGGTGATCCTTCACACGGCGGTCGTCGAAGACGTAGGAGCGGATCTGCGACCCCCACTCGATGCGTTTCTTGCCCGCTTCGAGCGCCTGCTGCGTGGCCATGCGCTTGTCCAGTTCGCGCTGGTAGAGCTTGCTTCGCAGAATGCGCATCGCATTCTCGCGGTTCATCAGCTGCGAGCGCGTCTCCATGTTCTCGATCAGGAACTCGACCGGTTCGCCCGTATCGGGATCCTTGCCGTGATAGCGCAGCCGCACGGCCGTCTCGACCTTGTTGACGTTCTGACCGCCGGCGCCCGACGAGCGGAACGTGTCCCACTCGATGTCCGAGGGGTTGATGACCACCTCGATCGAATCGTCCACAGCGGGCGACACGAAGACCGACGCGAAGGTCGTCTGGCGCTTGTTGTTGGCGTTGAAAGGCGACAGACGCACCATGCGGTGCACGCCGTTTTCGCTTTTGAGATAGCCGTAGGCGTAGTCGCCCTCAATTTCGAGCGTGCAGGACTTGACGCCTACCTCGTCGCCCGCCTGGTAGTCGAGCGTCTTGACCTTGTAGCCGTGGGCCTCGCACCAGCGGGTGTACATGCGCAGCAGCATCGACGCCCAGTCGAGCGCCTCGGTGCCGCCGGCTCCGGCGTTGATGTCCAGAATAGCGCCCATCTTGTCCTCGTCGCGACGCAGCATGTTGCGCAGTTCGAGCGCTTCGATGTGCGCGATCGTCTGCGCATAGTGCGCATCCATCTCCTCCTCGGAGATCACCCCCTCTTTCAGGAAATCGGGCATCAGTTCCAGATCCTCGACCTCCTTGCGGATCGTGTCGTAATCGGTGATCCAGCTCTTGATCGACGCCACCCGGCGCAACTGCTCCTGCGCACGCGCCGCATCGTCCCAGAAGTCGGGGTCCTGCGTCTTCTCCTCCTCGTTCTGCAAATCCATGCGCTTGCGTTCGATGTCGAGACACTTCTCCAACGTATCCCGACGGCTCGCCGCCTCCTTGATCTGTTCTGCCAATACCATAAAATTTCCGGCTTGAAATCGATAGGGGACAAAGATACGAATAAGTGAGAGCAATGTCAAATTTATTTGAACATTGCCGAACGCGAGTATCTTCGGCGAAGCCAAAGATACGAAAAGTCGAGCGCAGAAGCAAGCGCCAGCTTGATTATGCCGAGACGGAGTATCTAAGACGAAGTCAAAGATACGAAAAGCCGAGCGCAATGCAAGCGCCAGTTTGATTGTGCCGAGACGGAGTATCTAAGACGAAGTCTAAGATACGAAAAGTCGAGCGCAATGCAAATATATTGGCTTTTGCCGAGGCAAAAACGAGTTGCGACAAGTCGCAGAACGGCAGCCCGGCAGGAGGGCCGACAAACCATGGTACGAGACCGGAAAAAACCGATGAAAATTTCGGGAATCAGCCGGACGGGCCGCCCCTTCGCATCCTCCGGAAAGCTCCGCGACACCCGAATGAAACGGGGTGACGAGATCGGCCGGAAGGCCATTTCTTTCACCTCTCCCGACGATTTTTCGGAAAAAAGCGTATCTTTGGGTTTCGAACGGACAACGAGCAACGATGATTTTTCAGTCCAAATACGATCTCGACGACAACCGCGCAGTCATCCGCCGGCTCCACCGCGGCGACATGGCCTGCTTCGAAGCCTGCTATAAATTCTATTACCGCGGCCTGTGCAGTTTCGCGTCGCGTTGGGTGCCGGTCTCGACGGCCGAGGACATCGTGCAGGACGCGATGCTCTACATCTGGGAAAACCGCGACAAACTGCTCGAAGAGCTGTCGCTCAAAGGGTTGCTCTTTATGATCGTCCGCAACAAGGCGTTCGACCGCATCGCCCACCGGCAGGTCCGGCAGCGCGTCCACCAGCAGTTGAGCGAGCGCTTCGCCGAACGTTTCGAATCCCCCGACTTCTATCTCGGTTCCGAGTTGTCGCGTCTGTACGACGAAGCGCTCGCCCGTCTGCCCGAACAGACGCGCCGCATCTTCGAGATGAGCCGCCGGATGGGGATGACGCACCAGCAGATCGCCGCCGAACTCGGCGTCTCCCCGCAAACGGTCAACTACCATATCTCGCAGGCGCTGCGCACACTCGGCGTAGCCCTCAAAGATTACCTGCCGCTGCTGCTCTGGCTGCTCTCGCTCTCCGGACGCAACGATCTGGTCTGACCGTACCGCAACCGGTTTTCCGGTTTCGACGAAAGAAAACTGTCTTTTCCCCTTAGTAACTTTTCATGTCGGGACGTATTATTATCAAAACCCCGACATCCATGATCGAAATCGACGATACGCTGTTGATCGAATTTCTGGGAGGGAAACTCGACGCCACGACCTCGGCCGAGGTCGAACGATGGTACGACGCCTCCGACGAGAACCGCCGCAGGCTGGAACGGCTCTACCTCGTTTTCTTCACGGGCGAACGCCTGTCGGCCGCAGCCGCGGTCGATCCCAATCTCTCCTGGCAGACGCTGCGTCGGCGCATCGAGGCGCACAGGCGCCCCGCACCGACGAAACGGCTGCGCACCGTCGTCCGCTATGCGGCCGTCTTCGCCGTCGGACTCCTCACCGCAGGTTCGCTGCTGTTTCCCTACCGGTCTGCGGACGACCGCACCTGTACGGTCACGACCGAAGAGCGGGCCTGCTCGATCCGTCTCTCCGACGGTTCGAACGTACGACTGATGCCCCACTCGCAGCTGCGCTACGCATCCGATTTCGGCAGCGAGGGCCGCACGGTGCATCTGACGGGGGAAGCTTTCTTCGACATCCGCAAAATGGCCGACGCACCGTTTACCGTTGACGCCGGAAAGGAGACCCGCACCGTCGTGCGGGGCACGAAATTCAACATGAAAGCCTACGACGACTGTTCGGACATCGAGACGACGCTCATCGAAGGCGTCGTCGACTTCCACGCGGGCGACCGCACGGTGACGCTGAGCCCCGGACAAAAGATCTCGTACAATCCGGCCAACCGCAAACTGATGCTGCGCGAAGTCAACGTCGATGCGGAACTCGATGCGCAACTGCGTTCATTCCAGTACGTCCAGCTGTCGAAGGTCGCCGAAAGCATCGGCACCCACTACGGCTGCGACATCGCTTTCGGCCGCGAAGCGCTCGGAGAGATCCTCTTCACCGGCACGCTCGACTACAACATGCCGCTGCGCCATGTCCTCGAAATCGTGACGCTCTCGACCGATACACGCTTCACCCGGAACGGCGACAAAATCACCATCTTATGAATAACTGTCCGAGATAGAAAAGACGCGGCCGCCGGCACACGGCATGCGTCACGATCTTAACTAACTTAACCTAAACCATTCGTCTATGAAACAGAATTTTCGCGGTTCATGGCATGTCCGGGCATTGCTGCTTCTCTGCCTGACATTCCAAATCCCGTGGGGGGGGGAATTATCCCACGCCGCACAGACGGCGCAACAAAACACGATCCGCATCGGGAACGTGACCAACCTGAAAGAACTGATCCGACAGATCGAAGCGCAGACCTCTTACAAGGTCTCCTACCAAGGTAATCTGGCCGACAACATCACGATCAAGGCCGATCCGTCGAAACACAACGTCGAGGAGCTGCTCGCCGATGCACTCCGCGGCACGGGTATCAGCTACGTGATCCGCTACAACACGATCATCCTTACGCAGGAGCAGCCGCGCGCCGAGGCTGCGCAGCAGGCGTCGCAGACGCGTCACATCGCGGGCCGCGTGATCGATGCCGAGACCAAGGAGCCGATCATCGGCGCGACGGTCTGGGTCAAAGATTCGGCGCTGGGAACGAACACCAACGTCGACGGAGCTTTCGACTACACCTTCACGGGACACTACGGCTACATCGCCGTCTCCTACATCGGCTATCAGACACAGGAGTTCCCCGTCACCAACCTTCCCAAGGTGATCGAACTCTCGGCCGGCAACGAACTCGACGAAGTGGTCGTCGTGGGATACGGCACGCAGAAGAAGGCCAGCGTCGTGGGGTCGATCGCCTCGGTCTCGGTCAACGACATCCGGATGCCGACGGCCAAAATCTCCAACAACCTGGCCGGCCAGCTGGCCGGCGTGATCTCGGTGCAGCGTTCGGGCGAACCGGGCGCCAGCTCGACCTTCTGGATCCGCGGCATCTCGACCTTCGGCAGCAGCACGACGCCGCTGGTGCTCGTCGACGGCATCGAACGTGATCTGGATCTGGTCGACATCGAGGACATCAAGGACTTCTCGATCCTCAAAGACGCCGCCGCGACGGCCATCTACGGCGTGCGCGGCGCCAACGGCGTGATCCTCATCACCACGCGCGAGGGTATCGTCGGCAAACCCCAGATCAACATCCGCTTCGAAGCCGGCATGGTGCAGCCTACCAAAGTCCCCGACATGCTCGACGCCGTGCAGTTCGCCGAACTGTGGAACGCCGCCGCGGGCAGCGAGGTCTACACGCCCGAAGTCATCCAGAAATACCGCGACGGCTCCGATCCCGACCTCTATCCCAACGTAGACTGGGTGGACTACCTCTACAAGGATCTCTCGTTCAACGAGCGCGTCAACGTCAACGTGACGGGCGGCGGCAGCACGGCCAAATACTACATTTCGGGCGGTTTCTACAACGAAGACGGTCTGTTCGCCCGCGACAACATGAAGGAGTACAACACGTCGGTCTTCTTCCGCAAGTTCAACTTCCGCTCCAACGTCGAGGTGCAGCTCCACAAATACACCAAGCTCAACGTCAACCTGGCCACCACCTTCGAGCGCAAGAACGAACCGGGAACGGCGGCGTCGACGATTTGGGACTATGCGGTCAAATCGGCTCCCAACGTCTTTCCGGCCGTCTACTCCAACGGCCTGCTGCCCGGCCCCGGCGCCAACAACGGCGAGAACCCCTACGTGCTGCTGACGCAGACCGGTTACCGCGAGAAGTTCTACAACACGGCGCAGTCGCTCTTCTCGCTCACGCAGGACCTCGGCGACTGGGTAACCAAAGGGCTCACCGTCACCGTCAAAGGCTCGTTCGACGCCAAGAACTACAACCATCTGGCACGCACCAAGACACCCCCGCAGTACATGGCCAGCGGCCGAGACGAGTTCGGCGACCTGATCTTGCAGCAGAAGGTTATCGGCGCCGACAACCTGACCTACTCCGAGTCGCACAGCGGCTACCGTTCGGTCTACCTCGAAGCGTCGGTCAACTGGGCGCGCTCCTTCGGCAAGCACGACCTCTCGGCGCTTTTCCTCTACCAGCAGTCGCAGCGCAACAACGTAGGAATCGACAAGTCGCAGCCCGAACTGGCCCTTCCCTACCGGCACCAGGGTATCGCCGGACGTATCACGTACAGCTACGACAACCGCTATTTCATCGAAGGCAACTTCGGCTACAACGGCTCGGAAAACTTCTCGCCGGGCAAACGGTTCGGATTCTTCCCGTCGGTAGCCGCCGGCTACGTGATCTCCAACGAGAAGTTCTTCGAACCGGTGCGGGGCGTGATCGACCTGCTCAAAATCAAGGCCTCCTACGGTATCGTGGGCAACGACAAGATCGGCACGGGCGACAACGTGCGCCGCTTCATCTACAACGAAACGGTCGTTCCGGGCAACTCCTACAACTTCGGTACGAGCACCCAATCCTATGCCGGCACACGGCTCGGCGACTGGGCAAACCCCAACGTCGGTTGGGAAGAGGCGCACAAACTCAACGTGGGCGTCGACCTGTCGCTGTTCAGCAAGCTGAAAATATCGGCCGACTATTTCAAAGAAAGGCGCGAAGGCATCTTTCTGAAACGTGCGTCGATTCCCGTCTACGTCGGTCTGAGTACCAAGCCGTGGGTGAACATCGGCAAGATGCGCAACAGCGGCGTCGACGCTTCGCTGGAATATCACCAGACGATCGGCCAAGACCTGCATCTGACCGTGCGCGGTAACTTCACCTATGCCCGCAACATGATCGTCGACCAGGATCAACCCGACTACAAATACCTCTACATGAACCGCACGGGACAGGCACGCTACCAGACGTTCGGCCTCGTAGCGGCCGGCCTGTTCCGCGATCAGGCCGACATCGACGCATGGCCGAAGCAATCGTTCGGCGACGTCGAACCAGGCGACATCAAGTACCTCGACCTCAACGGCGACGGCGTGGTCGACTCCTACGACGTCAAACCGATCGGCTACACGGCCATTCCGGAGATCGTCTACGGATTCGGCTTCTCGCTGCAATGGAAGGCGTTCGACTTCTCGGCCTTCTTCCAGGGCGTCGGCCACGTAAATTTCTCGACGCGCACCGACCAGACGCAAGGCTTCATCGCCCGCAACAGCCGCGAGGCCAACCTCTTCTCCGATGTCTACGATAACTACTGGACGCCCGAACGGCTCGACGCCAAATATCCGCGGTTGTTCATCGGCACGAATAACAACAACAACCAGAACTCCTCGTTCTGGATGGCCAACGGCCGCTACATGCGCCTGAAAAACCTCGAAATCGGCTATACGCTGCCCAAGCACATCTCCCAGAAGATGGCCATGCAGAACATGCGCGTCTATCTCTCCGGCGTGAACCTGTTCACGTTCAGTCCCTTCAAACTGTGGGACCCCGACTTGCAGACCGGCGCCACGAACTACCCCAACAACCGCATCATCAACATCGGTCTTACGATCGGCTTCTAAACCAACGACAACGACTATGAAAAACATATTGAAAACATTCGGATTGCTGTTATTATCCGGCACCGCGTTCGTAGCCTGCGACGACTATCTCGACCGCCAGCCCGATGAACAACTAACTGCGGCACAAATCTTCCAGAAAGCCAAAACCACGGAGCAGTATCTAACAAACGTCTACGGTTACCAGTCCAATTACAGCGACCCCAGCGGCCAAATACTGCCGTGGTCATGCTGCGACGACGACGGATCGATCGTATTCACCGGCCGCAACTATTCGCTCATCAACTACGATACGTGGAATCCGAACAACGACATCTATCGTTCGCAAACCTACAACAACCTATACAAGGGTATCCGCGAGGCCAACTACTTCATGCAGCACGTCTTCGAATGTCCCGAAATGTCGGAAATTGACAAGGGCTATCACTACAATGAAGCCCGCTTCCTGCGCGCCTACTACTATTCGCTGCTGATGTCCGCCTACGGGCCCGTTTTCCTCATCGGCGACGATCCGGTCGACTTCACGCAGGAGGGGTTGAACGAACGCGAACGCAACACGTGGGAGGAGTGCATCAACTACGTGGCGAATGAACTGTGGGAGACCAGCAAGGGCCTGCCTGATGTATGGACGGGAGAGACGGCCAACTACGGTCGCGCTACCAAGGGCGCCGCACTGGCAATCCGCTCGCGGATGCTTCTCTATTCGGCCCGCAAACTCTTCAACGGCAACGACCTCTACAAGGGCGTGATCGACAAGTACGGCAACCCGCTCTTCCCCACGGTCTACGACGAGAAGAAATGGGAGACGGCCGCACAAGCCGCCAAAGACGTGATCGACCTGAACATCTACGGTCTCATCGGAGCCGACGGAACGGATCCCTATACGAGCATGCACGACCTCTACACGAAGGTCGGTCCGGTCAACGGCGTCACCGAACGGATTTTCTCTTATCTGGTCACCGCCTATAACTGGGGCGTCTCCACGACACCGCGTGCGGCGCGTACCCGAGCCTACGGCTCCTACGGCCCGACGCAGAAACTGGTCGACGCCTTCGCCATGGCCAACGGCCGTTATCCCATCACGGGATATACGAACGGCGACCAGGCTCAGCCGATCATCGATCCCGAATCGGGATACAGCGAGACGGGATTCTCGACCTTCACGCATCCGATTTACGGCGACGAGTTGAAAAACACCTTCATGATGTATCAGAACCGCGAACCGCGCTTCTACATCAACGTCTTCTGGAGCGGCATGACATGGCACAGCGGCAACGTGAAGAAAACCGACATGCAGTTCTACAACGGCGGAAATTCGGGCTACGGAGCCACGCAACAGAACTACACAGCGACGGGATACTTGGCCCACAAGTTCATCGACTACACGCGAGATACAGCCACCAACGGCGATAAATACGACATCGCTACATGGGGTTACCTCGACTGGCCGATCATCCGTTACGCCGAGATTCTGCTCAACTACGTCGAGGCGCTCAACGAATACGATCCCGGCAATCCGGACATCCTTACCTATCTCAACATGGTGCGCAAGCGCGCGGGCGTCCCCGACATCGACAAAGTCTACCCCGAAGCGGTGGGCAACCAGACGCAGATGCGCGAACTGATCCGACGCGAGCGGCACGTCGAACTGTGCTACGAGAACCTGCGCTACTTCGACATCCGCACATGGATGACAGCCGAAACGGAGCACGGCGATGTCTACGGCATGAACGTCGACGCCAAAGACCACAAGCCCAACGGCGATTTCTGGAAACGCACGCTCTGCGCACATGACAGCGCCCGCGACGGACATCGCAAATTCTCGCCGCGCGGCTACCTCTTCCCCATTTCGCAGGAGGAGATGGACCGTACGAATTGCACGCAGAACTACGGTTGGTAACCCTAATTCAATTCAGACAATCATGAAACTCAAACAGTTCATCATACCTGTCGCCGGAGCGTTGCTGCTCGGCGGCTGCGAAGCGGATCACCGCAACGACAACCTGCTGGACTCGGTCGTCTATCTGCTCGAAAGCGACCTGCAAAAAGCCCTCTTCTACGATATCGAAGAGACCATCGACTACTCCTTCCGCGCTTTCAGCAGCGGATACACCGTCACGCCCTCCGAGCTCGGGATCGAACTTTCGGACGACGTCCTCACGGCCTACAACGAAGCCAACGGCACTGCCTATACGGCGCTCGATCCCGCCTGCTACCGGCTGGTGAACAGTACGGGATCGGTCGATGCCGACCACCCCTCGACGACGTTCACCGTGCAGCTCGACTGCTCGGCGATCAAGCAGCTCGGCGATCTGACGTCCTACGTCATCCCGCTGCGCCTGACCTCCTCCTCTTCGAAGGTAAACGAGGAGCTCGGCAGCATCCTGATCAATCCCGAGATGGCGGAGACCCAGGTGCTGGTTCGAAACGCCGGCGTGGTGGAGTGCGATCTGGGCTCCTCCCAGACGCTCGACTTCACCGCCTACGTCGAATTCGACAACAAGTGGGAGACCACGACCGAATACGTCTACGGCGACGAAGTGCTCGACGCCTACAACGCCGAGCACGGTACGAACTACCTGCCGATCCCGACCGACGCCGTCACCTTCACGCCGGCACAGCTCGAAGTGGGCAAGCGCGAGGCCGTGTCGCATTTCGAGATCGACAAGTCGAAGCTGACGCCCGACCGCTTCTACACGCTGGCCGTACAGTTGAAAAGCAACTCCGAATTCAAGATCGGAGCGGACAACACCGTGCTCTACCACATCGCGCTCAATCCCCTCTTCACCGACCGCAGCAAATGGATCCTCGTGGCATGCAGCTCGTGGTACACCGGCCGCGGCCCCGAACTGACGATCGACGGCGACGTATCGACCAAATTCGAGAACCGCTACAACGATATCGGCCAAGGCGACATCGAAACGCTCCCCGTGACGATCGACTGGGATCTGGGCAAGACCTGCTACTACGCCGGCATGAAACTCACGCGCCGCAACGATAGCTACGTCACCGACCTCAAAGCGGGCTGGATCGAAATGTCCGACGACGGCAAAACCTGGATGCCCCTGCAATCCTTCGACTTCGAGGGCAGCAAGACGGTCGTCGGCGATTTCCGCAGCGAACAATGGTTCGGAGCGGGACGCTACCTGCGGCTGAAAATGACCGAATCCGGCCGTCCGGGCAGGAAACTGGTGTCGGTATGCGAATTCGAACCCGTACTGATCGACGCCGGCGAATGATCCCTCCCATGAATCACAGCAACTACCGGCTACCGGTCCTGCCTGCAAACGGCAGGACCGGTAGCCGGTTGAAATCATTCGTCATGACCTGCTCCCTGATCTTCGCCGCAGACGGTTTCGGTCGATGCACGGGGCATCGTCACGGGCCGCAACGTCGGTACGGCGACCGTAACGGCCGAAACGGCCTCCGGCGACGCCCGATGCGCGATCGGCATCACGGTCCGCTCCTCGAACACGACGTGGATCGATGCGCCGCTGAGCGATGGAATCATTTTCAGCCGGTTCGTCCAATTGCCGGCCAATACGGTCATGCAGGGCTTCGACGTCGACTCCCGCGGCGAAATTTTCTACACGCAGGTGACCGATCGATACAAAATTCTGGTTTCGCGCAGTATGCCCGACCGACAGGCTACGGAGTACATGACCCTCTGTTTCCACGGCCACTCCTCGAACATGGCCGTCGAAGAGGCGGGCGACGAGCGTTTCGTCTGGGTAGGCAATTACGCCAATCGGGTGGACGACGGCAACTACTGGCACGAACAGGTCGTCTCGCGCATCCGCTATAACCCCGGCTCGACCCATTACCCGTGGAACTCCGACGAAAATTATTTCATCGAAGCCGGCTGCCTCAACATGAATCCCGCCGTCGACGCGGCGAACGACCAGCTGGCCATCCTCTACACCCGTGTCGACACTCCGGGCCGTTACTGCTGGGTGGTCTATTCGCTCAGCGAAGCGAAAGCCCTTCCCGAAGAGACCGTCACGCTGCAACCCCTCTCCTACGGCGGCGAAACGGAGAGCTATCCGCTCCGAAAAGACGTCACGCCCGAGGTGCGTGTCCGCAATCTCTCGCGGCTGCAACCTCTCGCGCGATTCAGCATCCCGACGCCCGCCATCGCATGGCAGGGATACGAGATACACGACGGCCGCATGTATCTCATGGAGGGAACGAGCGGAAACAACGACGGTACGACGGGAGAAGCCTACATGACAGTCTACGATTTCGAAGGCCGCATCGTACAGTCCCGCACGAAAGTTCGGGCCGTCTCCGACCTGAAAGCGCTGACCGAAGCGGGCATCACCGAAAGCGGATACATCGAGTCCGAAGGGGTGAAAATCCGGCGCGGGAAACTCTTTCTGGGATTCGCCTCGCAATCGAAAAAGGACGGCAACCGACGCCGCGCCAATATTTTCCAATACGAACTTCCTTAACTCAAACCGCACGAAGTCGGATTTCGCACGATTTTCGGAAAGATTTTCAAAGAAAATGAAAGAATCCGACCGTTACAACTGACTTTTAAGGACTTGTATTCGAATTTTCAAAGAAAAATCCTATATTTGTATGAAGAAATCCTATGTTTTGATCGGTACATTAATATATAGATGTCTAACTTAAATCAAATCGAATCATGCAACGACTACTCGCGTTTTTCTTCGCGGCCGCGCTTCTGTGGACACCCGCATGGAGCCAGTCGGCCCCCGACGCCCTGGTGCCGGATCTCTCGCAGTACATTCTCACCCCGCCCGCGCCGCCTACTCCCCGCATCAACGGGGCGAAGGTCTTCGGGGCCCGTCCCGGCTCGGAGTTTCTCTTCGCCATACCGGCATCCGGAGACAGACCCATGACATTCGCCGCCGAAGGTCTGCCCAAAGGCCTCTCCCTCGATCCCTCGACCGGCTTCATCACGGGCCGCGTCAAGAAGCCGGGCACCTACCTCGTCAAACTCACCGCACGCAACGCACTCGGGGAAGCCACCCGCGAACTTCGCATCGTCATCGGCGAGCGGATCGCCCTCACGCCGCCCATGGGCTGGAACTCGTGGAACTGCTGGGCGCGCGACGTCACGCAGGAGCAAGTCCTCTCCTCGGCTCGTGCGATGGTCGAGTCGGGGCTCGTGAACCACGGCTGGACGTACATCAACATCGACGACGGCTGGCAGGGCCGGCGCGGCGGCCGCTACAACGCCATCCAGACCAACGACAAGTTCCCCGACATGAAGGAGCTCTCGGAGCAGGTACACGCCATGGGACTCAAACTCGGCATCTACTCCTCGCCCTGGATCGGAACCTACGCCGCGCACATCGGATCGTACTCCAACAACCCCGACGGCGAGAACCAGTGGATCAAGGACGGCAACCACAACGAGAATTTCCGCTACGAGAAACCCGGCGGCAACTACTGGCAGGACCGCAAGGAGATGTACCGCCACGGCGCCTACTCCTTCGTCGAGGCCGACGCACGCCAGTGGGCCGACTGGCAGATCGACTACCTCAAATACGATTGGAATCCCAACGATCTCTACCACGTAAAGGAGATGCACGACGCGCTTCGCGCAACGGATCGCGACATCGTATACAGCATCTCCAACTCGGCACCCTATGCTGACGCTCCGCTATGGGTAGAGTATACCGACTGCTGGCGCACCACGGGCGATATTCGTGACACGTGGAAAAGCATCTCATCCATCGGCTTCGAACAGCAGCGCTGGGCACCCTTCTGCGGCCCCGGACACTGGCCCGACGCCGACATGCTCGTCGTGGGACTCGTCGGATGGGGCCCCAAGCTCCACTATACGAAGCTCACGGCCGACGAACAGTATACGCACATGTCGCTCTGGGCCATGCTCGCTTCGCCGCTGCTCATCGGCTGCGATCTGGCGCGGCTCGATCCTTTCACGAAATCGCTGCTTACCAACGACGAGGTGATCGCCGTCAACCAGGATCCGCTGGGCGTGCACGCCGCGGCGATCTGGGAAAAGGAGGGACGGGTGATTTACGTCAAGCACCTCGAAGACGGTGCGATGGCCGTAGGGTTGTTCAACAAAACCCTCGAACCCGCGAAGATCGGTTTCACGCTCAAACAACTCGGCATCAGGGGAACGCAGGTCGTGCGCGACCTATGGAGGCAGAAAGACCTCACGACCACCGACAAGGGCTTCGAGACACAAGTCCCGCCCCACGGGGTGGTGCTGGTCAAGATCGCACCCGGAAATCCGACACGAAACGACCTGAAAAAATAGAACGCAGCTTCCTGCAAACGAAAAAGGATACGACGCACGTCGTATCCTTTTTCGTTTGCAAAGTCTCCCGAACGGGAAGCGTTCCGCCTTACTTGCGCTTCGTGCCTTTCTTTCCGGAACGGCTCTGCGCCTCCTGCTGGCGCATCAGCTCTTCGTAGCGCAACTGGAACTTCGACTTCTTCTTGTTCTTCGCCTTGTTGGCGTTGGCCTCCATGACGGCGTGAATCTTCCCGTCGTCCACCATGCGGCGGATCAGGAAGGTCTGGGCGATGGTCAGCAGGTTGAACAGCAGGTAGTAGTAGCACAGACCGCTCGAATAGTCGTTGAACCAGCAGAGCATGAAGATCGGCATCATGTAGACCATCATGAACTTCATGCCCGCCATCTGCGGCTGTGCGGAAGCCGTCTGCTGATAGCTCATATAGGAGAACCCGAAGGTCGAGAGCGCCATGAGCAGCGCGAACAGACTCACGTGATCGCCATAAAAGGGGATCGAGAAGGGCAGATTCAGGATGCTGTCGTACGACGACAGGTCGTGCGCCCACCAGAGCGACTGCCCCCGCAACTCGATCGACGAGGGGAAGAAACGGAACATGGCGATCAGGATCGGGAGCTGGATCAGCATCGGGATGCACCCTCCCAGCGGATTGATGCCCGCCTTCTTGTAGAGGGCCATCATCTCCTGCTGTTTCTTCATCGCGTCGTCCTGCTTGGGATACTTGGCATTCAGGGCGTCGATCTCGGGTTTGATGATGCGCATCTTGGCCTGCGAGATATAGCTCTTGTAAGTCAGCGGCGAAACGATGATCTTGATGAGGATCGCCAGGATGAGGATGATCCAGCCGAAGCTCGGAATATACTGCCGCAGGAAATCGAAGACGGGGATCACCAGCCAGCGGCTCACCCACCCGATAATGCCCCAGCCCATGGGGATCAGTCGGTCGAGCAGCAGCGATTGGCCCTGCGCGTCGTCGATCTTCTTCAACACGGCATACTTGTTGGGACCGAAGTAGAACGAGAAGTCGTACTGTTCGGTCTGGGCCGTATAGGGTACCGCCATCGTGGCCGAAAAAGCCTTGATAAGCCCCGAATCGGGCGATGCGGTATCGTACGCCACGTCGGCGTAGAGGAAGTCGTCGCGGGCGATGAGCACCGACGAGAAGAACTGCTGCTTGAAGGCGATCCACTCCACCGACGAAGAGATCTTCTCCTCCTTGGCCCCCTCGCTCATCGACAGGTCGTCGATCGACCCTTCGCCCGGAACGCGGTAGGCGACCGTCGTGTACATGTTCTCGTTCTTGAAACCGCGCTCGTTCCGGTAGGAGGTGTTGCTCCACGCGATGCCGATGCTGCTCTGGTTGGCCATGTAGGGGGCCATCCCGACCAGACGCACCGTGTAGTCGACCAGATAGTCGCGCGAGGGCGTCGCCTCGTCGTAGACCACGTAGCGGTATTCCAACGCCGCGCCCTCGGCGACGGGCAGCCGCATACGGACGATCTGCGCCGTGTCGGTACGGACGACCGGATCGGCCGTGAAGGTATATTCCGACGTATTGACCTTCACGTTGTTCAGGCCGTTTTTGATGAAAAACGACAGATCGAACTTCGCGCTTTCGGGGACGAACATCTCGATCGGTTCGTTGCGTTCGCCCTGACGGCCGTAACGGGTATAGTCTTTGAGCGTCACGGAGCGCACGATGCCTCCTCCGGTCGAAAAGCGCACCTTCATCACGTCGTTCTCTACGACGATCTCCTGCGGCGCAGCGTTCTTGGCCGCGGCGAGGAAATCACCCAGCACGGCCACTTCGCGTGCCAGACGAGTCGAATCGGGCGTCGCCGCACCGAGCGACTCCACGACCGGCGCTGCGGCCACGGCCGACGAATCGGGGACGACGGGCTGCGTCAATTCGGAGTGGGCCGCCTGATAAGCGGCCAGCTCCTCCTGATATTTCTGTTGCTGCCGGGAACTGTAAATCGTGAAACCGAAAAACAGAATCCCGATAAGTACGATACCTATGATTGATTTTTTATCCATTCGAAATTTCTCGACGCGAGGGGATTAGTTACCACTGTATTTCAACGCCGCAGCCACGAAGGCCACGAACAGGGGATGCGGACGCTGCACCGTACTCTTGTACTCGGGATGATACTGCGTGCCGACGAACCACGGATGACCGGTCAGCTCGACCACCTCGACCAGCCCCGTTTCGGGATTGACGCCTGCGGGGATCATGCCGTGCGACTCGAAATCGCCCAGATAATCGTTGTTGAACTCGTAACGGTGGCGGTGCCGCTCGACGATGTCGGTCGCACCGTAAGCGGCGGCGGCTTTCGAATCGGGCCGCAACTGGCAGGGATAACCGCCCAGACGCATCGTGCCGCCCTTGGCCGTCACACCCTTCTGCTCCTCCATCAGGTCGATGACCGGATGTTTGGTCGAAGGCTCCATTTCGGTCGAATTGGCATCCTTCATCTTCAATACGTTGCGCGCGAACTCGATCACGGCGCACTGCATACCCAGACAGATGCCCATGAACGGCACGCCGTGCTCGCGGGCATACTTCACGGCCGCGATCTTCCCCTCGATGCCGCGGTTGCCGAAGCCCGGCGCCACGAGGATGCCGGCCATCCGGCCCAGTATCTCGTCGACGTTCGCATCGTCGATCTTCTCCGAATTGACGTAACGCAGCTTGACCTTGCAGTCGTTCATCGCGCCGGCATGGATGAAGGCTTCGCTGATCGACTTGTAGGCATCGGGCAGTTCGGTATATTTTCCCACCAGCGCGATCTCGATCTTGTGGTGCGGATTCTTGACCTTCTCCACGAAAGCCTTCCACTGCTCCATATCGGGTTCGCAGTCGGCCGGAAGGTCGAGTTTCGAGAGCACCACCTCGTCCAGATGCTGATCGTGCATACGCAACGGCACCTCGTAGATCGTAGGCACGTCGATCGATTCCATCACGGCGTTGGCGTCGACGTTGCAGAAGAGCGCCACCTTGCGGCGAAGCCCCTGCGACAACGCCCGTTCGGTGCGGAGCACCAGGATGTCGGGTTGCAGACCGTTTTCCATCAATGCCTTGACCGAATGTTGCGTAGGCTTGGTCTTCAACTCGCCCGAAGCGGCCATGTAGGGGATCAGCGTCAGGTGCACGAGCGCCGTATCGCGGTAGCCGAGCGCATAGCGCAGCTGGCGCACCGACTCGATGAAGGGCAGCGACTCGATGTCGCCCACCGTGCCGCCCAGTTCGGTGATGATGATGTCGTAGACCTTCTGCTGCGCCAACAGTTGAATGCGCCGCTTGATCTCGTCGGTGATATGGGGGATGACCTGCACGGTCTTGCCCAAGTAATCGCCGCGGCGCTCCTTTTCGATGACGCTTTTATAGATTTTGCCCGTGGTGACGTTGTTGGCCTTCGAGGTGGTGATCGACGTAAAGCGCTCGTAGTGCCCCAGATCGAGGTCGGTCTCCGTACCGTCTTCGGTGACGTAGCACTCGCCGTGCTCGTAGGGGTTGAGCGTCCCGGGATCGATGTTGATGTAAGGGTCGAGCTTCTGGATGGTCACCGTATAGCCGCGCGCCTGCAACAGGCGGGCGATCGATGCCGAGATGATGCCTTTGCCCAGCGAAGAAGCCACGCCGCCGGTAACAAAGATGTACTTCGGTTTTTTGAGTTTCATATCCTCTTTTGAACGTATATGGTCTGAAAAGTTTTTTGTTAATAACTCGTCCGCGGCCGCACCCTCGCAGGCACGGTCGGCCCCGCCGGCCGCAACGGCGGCCTATGCCTCGCGATCCTCCGACTCCCGGGCCGCTTCGCGGTCGATGAGCTTCACCTTCTCGATCGTGTCGGCCATTTCGCGCTTGGCGCGCTCGATCTTCTCGCGCACGTCGGCGATCAGCGCCTCGGCGCCTTTCGAATGGGCGAAGAAACCGATGTTGTTCTCCAACAGGGCGATGTCGGACTCCAACTGCTTCACCCGATTGTAGAGACGGTCGCGTTCGGTGCGGATCCGGCGGTCGCCCGACGCCTTGAAGGCCGAGACCTTCTCGCGGAACCGCGACATCGAACGGTCGCGCTCCGAACCGCGCAGCACCGAGAAGAGCGTATCGACGCACTCCTTGTAGCGCTTCTGTATCTCGTCCTTACGCTTGATGGGCACGAAACCGATCTCGCTCCAACGGCGCTGGAACTCCTTGATCATCTCGAAACCGCCCTCCTTGACGTCGGCTGCGGCCATTTCGTCCAGAAGCGCCTGCTTGCGGACGAGGTTCTGCTCGTACTGGCCGTCCACGTCCGAGAAGTGCGCCGCCTTGCGCTCGAAGAACTTGTCGCACGCGGCACGAAAACGCTTCCACACCTGATCGGAGTAACGGCGCGACACGGCGCCGATCTCCTTCCAGCGAGCCTGCAAGGCGATCAGTTCATCGGTCGTCTTCTTCCACTCCTCGCTCATCTGCAACGCTTCGGCCGCTTCGCACAGCTCGTTCTTCAATTGAAGGTTGTGCTCCATTTCGGTCTTCACATCGGCATAGAAGCGGCGCTTGGCCTCGAAAAACCGGTCGCACGCCGTACGGAACCGCTCGTAGATACGGGTATTGTCCTTCTTCGGCGCGAAGCCGATCGTCTTCCACACCTTCTGGATCTCCAACAGACGGTCGCTGGCCCGGTTCCACTCCTTGCGCGTGGTGTAGAGCTGCTGGGCAAGCTCTTCGGTCTGCTCGCAGAGTCCCGCTTTCAGTTCGAGATTTTTCGTCTGCTCGGCCTTGATGTTCTCGAAGAAGGCCTGATGCTGCTTGTTTATACGGCTCGAAGCCTCCTTGAAACGCTCCCAAAGCGTCTCTTTGAACTCATTGGCGACGGGGCCCGTCTCACGCCACTCGTCGTGGAGTTTCTGCAATTTGTGAAATGCCTCCACGATCGACGGTTCCAGAACCAGCGCCTCGGCCGCTTCGCACAGCGCGAGCTTCTGCTCGTAGTTCTTTTTCAGATCGAGGTCGCGCAACTCCTTGTTGATCTTGATGAAGTTGTAGAAATTCTCGACATGCAGGTTGTAGGTCTCCCACAGATCCTTGACGTTCTGCTGGGGAACCAGCCCCGTCTCCTTCCAGCGCTGCTGCAATTCGCGGAACTTGGTGAACGTATGGTTGAGCGTCTCGTCCGAGTTGACCAGTTCCTTCAACTCCTCGATGATCTGCAACTTGATTTTCAGGTTGGCTTCCTTCTCGGCGTCGAGCGACGCGATGAACTCGTCGCGGCGGCGGCGGTACTCCTTGAACAGGTCTTTGAGCCGAAGTTCCTGCGCATCGGCAGCAGGCACGAACTCCGCTTCGTCGCCGCCGGCTTCGACAAAAGCCCTGCGCTGCGCCTCGACCTCGGCGCGGTGCGCCTTGTAGAAGGCTATCTTGACGGCTTCCACCACCCGGCGTAGCGACTGCACCGGCTCCTCGTCGAGCATCTTGGCGAACAGGGAGACCATCTCCTCCTCGCTCCGGCCGTCGAAAAGCGCATCCGACGCTCCGGCCGCACCTTCGTCCACCGCTTCACCGTCTGCCGGCTCCTCCTCGTCGAGCCCCGCGCTCCGCGCGGCCAATGCAGCCTCCTCGTCCGCGAAATCGATCCCCTCGGCCGGTGCGGCGCCCGCTTCCCCGGCAAACGCTACGGCCGGAACAGCCGTCTCCGGCTCTTCCACCGGTGCGGCCCCGACAGGCTCCTCCGCAGGAGCGGCAGCCTCCACGGGCGGCTCGGCGGCAGTCTCCCCGACGGCGGCCGCCACGGGTTCCCCCGCGGGATCTTCGGCCGGTACGGCGACGGTTACAAGCTCCGCTGCGGGAGCCTCGGAAGCGGACGTTTTCTGCACATCTTCAGCATTGCTGACTTGTTCCTCCGGAACAGAGGGGTTGGTGATTTTAGTAGCCATCTTACGCTAAGTTTTGATTAACCATGGTATATACTCGCGCATATACATCTGGCAAAGATACCATTTTCAGAAGATTTTCACAATTTTTTTCGGGATTTTAACTATCTTAGCGGGAAATTAACGGCCGTTTTCGTCGAGCGAAGACAGCGACCGCCTGAGGGCCGAGCCGGACGCGGGAAACGAAGAGGCACATTCACACCAGCTACCGATTATGAGTCACCGCATTCTTTTGGTCGACGACGAAGACGACATCCTCGAATTCGTCCGCTACAACCTCCAACGCGAAGGTTACGAAGTGTTCACCGCCCGCGACGGCGCCGAAGGGGTCGCCCGCGCACTCGAAGTGCATCCGCATCTGATCCTGCTCGACCGGATGATGCCCCGCATGGACGGGCTCGAAACCTGCCGCCGCCTGCGCGAGCACGACGAACTGAAAGACACGATGATCGTCTTCCTCACGGCGCTGGGCGAAGACGAGCACCAGCTCACGGGATTCGCCGCCGGAGCCGACGACTACATCAGCAAACCGATCAAGATGCACATCCTGGTCAGCCGTCTGAAAGCGATCCTCAAACGCATCGGCGCCGGCGATGCGGCACCCCGCGATACGGGCGGCGTCACGATCGATCCGGCCCGTTACATCGTCAAACGCAACGGGGAGGAGATCTCCCTGCCGCGCAAGGAGTTCGCGCTGCTGACGCTGCTGATGTCCGATCCGGGACGGCTCTTCTCGCGCGAGGAGATCTACTCCCGCGTATGGGGCGAGGACGTAGTGGTCGGCGACCGCACGATCGACGTCCACATTCGCAAACTGCGGCAGAAGATCGGCGACGAACACATCATCACCGTCAAGGGCGTAGGTTACAAGTACGAGAAATAACGCAGACAATGGCTGCGCAAAGCGCCCATCGCTCCGCCTTGCGAAAAATCGGGAAAGGAGAACGGGCGGCGGATGCACCGTCGAAAACGCGGGATTCTTCCCGAAGAATCGATCGGGAAGTTCTCCCCTTTCTCAGTTTTTCTTGTGCTTTTGGCTTGATCCAAAAGCACCAAAAGATCAAGTACCGCGAAAAGTAGCGGAAGCAGTGCGATCGGGCGGGCCGAGGGCCTGCCAGGTACGGACGCAACCGAATAATCATCGTTGCGCGAAGCGCATAACATCCTCCGGCATTGCACCGGAGGAGGAATCAGATCGAACGGCGGTTCGAGCGCCCGGATCGGGTTTGCGCAAACGGCGTAGATCTTGCGTGCCCGCTCAGGGAGAACCGCCGTCCGATCCCGACGGAGGTGCCCTGCGGACACTTTTGGCACCACCTTTTGTCACCAAAAGGTGGTAAAGATTTTCTTGCAGGAAATTCCCGAAGAGAAGGTCGGGATGTTTCCGACGCTTTCACAGCCAGATTCTGTTAAAAAATATGCGTTTTCGGCCGCGGCCGAAGAGCGGCAGCCCGCAGGCACATCCTCCGCCGGCCGCGGGCTGACAAACGGCGGTAGGGGCATATATTCCCGACAATCTGTATACGATTCTCGCACCGCCCTCCAAGGCGTCCTTCCCAAGACGACAGAAAGTGTCATTCCGGACAAGGGGAACGACGCGCGGAAATCATCGACCGGAACACCGCGGTACCCGCGCCGTGCAACCCCGTTCCGTAGCGTCCTGCCTGCAACGACTTTCCGTTTCGGACGAATTGCTGTCCGAAGCATCGCTTTTTGACGAAAAATCATTCGCTTCTCGGAAACTTTCACTATTTTTGACAAAAATCCGACAATCAGTAATTAAACGAACAATAGACATGGTTATCTTAGTACTCAACTGCGGCAGTTCCTCTATCAAATACCAGGTGATCGACATGGAGCAGACCGGCAGCACGCTGCTGGCCAAAGGCTTGGTCGAACGCATCGGACTCAGCGACGGCGTCCTCACCCACAAACCCGTCGGACGAGAGAATTTCGAGCTGCACCGCGCCATTCCCGACCACACGACCGGCATCCGCCTGGTACTCGACGCGCTGACCGATCCGGCGCACGGCGTCGTCGGGTCGCTCGACGAGATCAAAGCCGTCGGTCACCGCGTGGCGCACGGCGGCGAATTCTTCCCCCAAAGCTGCATCGTCGACGAAGATGTGAAGCGGAAGATCCGCTCGCTGTTCGAGATCGCGCCGCTGCACAACCCCGCCAATCTGGAAGGCGTTCTCTCGATCGAGAAGGTGCTGCCCGGTACGCCGCAGGTGACGGTCTTCGACACCTCGTTCCATCAGACCATTCCCGCCATGAACTACCTCTATGCCCTGCCCCACGCCTACTACGAAAAATACCGCGTGCGCAAATACGGTTTCCACGGCACGAGCCACCACTACGTGGCGCGCAAAGGCGCCGAACTGGCGGGGCTCGACTATGAAAAATCGAAAATCGTCACCTGCCACATCGGCAACGGCGCCTCCGTGACGGCCGTGCTCGACGGCAAATCCTACGATACGTCGATGGGCTTCTCGCCGCTCGACGGGCTGGTGATGGGCACGCGCTGCGGAGCGATCGACGCATCGGCGATCACGTTCATCGGCGCGAAGGAGGGAATGAGCTATGCCGAACTGGACGAGATGATGAACAAGCGTTCGGGCGTGCAGGGCATGACCGATCTGTCGAGCGACATGCGCGACATCGACAAAGCCTACAACGAAGGGAATCCCCGTGCCATCGTGGCCCGTGATATGTACTACAACCGTGTGAAGAAGTTCGTGGGGGCCTATGCGGCCGAGATGGGAGGGGTCGACCTCATCGTCTTCACGGGCGGCGTGGGCGAGAATTCGCGCGAACTGCGCCGGTCGGTCTGCGCAGGCCTCGAATTCATGGGCGTGGAGTTCGATCCCGCGGCCAACGAAGTGCGGGGCGAGGACAAAATCCTCTCGACGCCCGCGTCGCGGGTCAAAGTCGCAGTCATCGCTACCGACGAGGAGCTGATGATCGCCACCGACACCTACAATCTGGTCAAATGATCCCGATGATCCCGCATCGGTGAAAAACCCTTCGATTCGACGGGCAACGAAGCGGATTCGCACTCCCCGACCGAACCGGCAGAGCCTTCCGGCGGCGGTTCCGGACACGGGAAGCGGAAAACAACGCCCGAAACGTTTAATACGAACTTTCATACAGCAATGATTACAAAACTCTCGCAAATCGTCGAGGAGGCCCAGAAAAAGGGCCGCAAACGGCTGGCCGTCGCCTACGGCCAGGATTCCCACACGCTCAGCGCCGTCTACGACGCATATAATGAGGGATTGGTCGAACCGACCCTCTACGGCGACAAACAGGTCATCGAAGAGGTCTGCGGGGCCGAGGGGATCGACTGTTCGATCTTCAAGATCGTGGATGAAAAGAGCGACGTCAACTGCGTGCGGCTGGCCGTCGCGGCCGTCGTGGCGGGCGACGCCGACGTCCTGATGAAGGGACTCGTCTCGACCGACAAATACATGCGCGGCATCCTGAACAAGGATGCGGGTCTCTTCCCGCCCAAGGGCGTGCTGAGCCACGTGGCCATTCTCGAAATGCCGTCGCTTCCCAAACTGCTCTGCATCTCGGACGTCGCGGTGATCCCCGCGCCCGACTTCAAACAGAAACAGAAGCTGATCGGATACCTCATCCAGACTGCCAGGCTGCTGGGCATCGACACGCCGAAAATCGCCTGCATCGCACCCTCGGAACAAGTGCTGCCGAGCGTTCCGTCGTCGACCGAAGGGGCCATCCTGGCCAAAATGGGCGACCGCGGACAATTGGGCAATGCGATCGTCGACGGACCGCTGTCGCTGGACGTAGCGCTCTACAAGGAGGTCGCCGAGCACAAGAAAGTCAAGGGTTCGGCCGTCGCGGGCGATCCCGACTGCCTGCTCTTCCCCAACATCGAATCGGCCAACGTCTTCTTCAAGGCAGCCACGCATTTCGGCGGCGCCGAGCTGGCGGCCATGGTCATGGGAACGAAGGTTCCCTGCGTGCTCACCTCGCGCGGCGACTCGCGCCTGACCAAGATGTACTCCATCGCACTGGCCTGCCTGGCCGCCCGCTGACACACTGGAAGCCCCGACCGAACCGACAATACGCACCCCGACCATGAGCTACATCATTCTGGCTATTAACCCGGGCTCGACCTCCACGAAGATCGCCGTCTACGAAGATACGCAGCCCGTCCTTTCGCTGGCGATCGACCACTCCGCCGCCGAGATCGCCGCGTTCGCGACGATCGGCGACCAGTTCGAATGGCGGAAAGACCTCGTGCTCGAATCGCTGCGCAAACGCGGATTTGACATCAGCACCCTCTCTGCCGTCATCGGCCGCGGCGGGCTGGTTCATCCCGTCGAGGGCGGGGTCTACGAGGTGAACGACGCACTGCACGACGACCTGCTCCACGCCCGGCGGCAGCACGCCTCGAATCTGGGCGGACTGATCGCACAGGAGATCGCAGCCGAGGTCGGTGTCAAGGCCTATATCGCCGATCCGGTCGTGGTGGACGAGATGATTCCCTACGCACGCATTTCGGGACTGCCCCAACTGCCGCGCGAATCGGTCTTCCACGCCCTCAACCAGAAGGCCATCGCACGCCGGTACGCCCGCGAAACGGGTCGGAAATACGAAGAGCTGAACCTGATCGTCTCGCACATGGGAGGCGGCATCACCGTCAGCGCGCACCGCCAGGGGCGCGTGATCGACACCTCCAACGCCCTCAACGGCGCAGGGCCGTTTTCGCCGGAGCGCGCCGGCACGCTGCCTCCGGGACCGCTGATCGACCTTTGCTTTTCGGGAGAATACACCCGCGAAGAGTTGCAGAAACTCATCAACGGCCGCGGCGGCCTGCTCGCACACCTCGGCACGACGTCGGTCCCCGAAATCCTGCGGCGGATCGACAACAACGATTTGCAGGCGATGCTGGTGTTGCGCGCCATGTGCTACAACGTGGCCAAAGAGATCGGGGCGATGGCCATCGCCCTCAAAGGCAAGGCGGATGCGATCCTGCTCACCGGCGGCATCGCCCACAACAAGCGGCTCACGGATTTCATCGCCGCGCATGTCGACTTCATCGCCCCGGTTTTCGTCTACCCCGGCGAGAACGAGTTGGAGGCGTTGGCACGCAACGCACTGGCCGTGCTGCGCGGTGACTGCGAGGCGAAGACCTACTACAAAGCGGACGTCACGGCATAAGGCCGCCCCGCTTGTCACGCCGGCTCCCGGAACTTCTTGCGAAGTTCCGGGAGCCGGTTTTATGCCCACATCGTCAGAAGACTACATCAACAGGTTTTGTGCCATAACTTCCGTACGATCGCCAGCGTCTCGCGCAGGGATTCCAGCCGGAAAAGGGCCGCGGCACCGGCGAAGACCGCGACGCCGGCGATCAGCTGCACCATAAGCCGCAAGCCGAGGTGCAGGTCGGCGATACGGGGTTGCACGCCCCACACCACCGTGCCGTACATCAGCGCCGTAACGGCCGCGATGGGCAGCAGCGTCCGCACGAACCGCCAGAGAGACAGCGTGCAGAGCCGCGTCGTCGCAACGAGATTGAGCACCAGTTCGATGGCCGCCATGGCCACCATGCCCCACACGATCGCCATGACGCTGTGCGGAATAGTCACCGCCAGCACCCCCGTCATCAAGACACGCTTGACGACCTCCAACCGCACCACCACGCGGCCGTCGCTCAGGGTTTTGAGCACGTTGTAGGCGATCATCGCCAGCGGCGTGAAAAGCCCCACGAGGCACATCGCCTCGAAATAAGGCACCGTCGGCATCCACTTTTCGCCCAGCAGCAGGGCGAAGAGATCGGGTGCGACGGCCGAGAGGCCCGTCATCGCGGGAAACATCAGAAAGGCGACGATCATCACTACCTGCCGGTAGCTTTCGGCGAATTTGCGAGGCGAGGCCGCCAGTTTGGAAAAAGCGGGAAAGGTGACGTTCTGCACCGACTGCACGGTCGACGTGACGGGCAGCTCTTCGAGTTTCTGCGCCTGATAGAAATAGCCGAGCAGATCGGTCGAGTAGATCTTGCCGATGAAGAGCTGCGCCACACGGGTATAGATCGCCGAGATGAGGTCGGTGGCCATGAGCCGCAGGCTGTAAGGAGCCATTTCACGCAGCGGGCGCGTCGAAGCCCGCTGCGTGCGGCGCGGCCGCCAATCGCTGAAAAACCACAGCAGCGCCGCCCGCACCGCGATCGACGAGAGGCGCTGCCCGACCAGGCTCCACACGCCGCATCCGGCCAGCGCCATCGTCACGGCCAGCACACCGCTCGCAAGCGACGCGACGAAAGTGATCTTCGACAGCAGCGCGAAGCGGAACTGCCGCATGAAGATCGTATTCTGGATCGTACCCAGCGCATTGACCGGCACCAGAAGAAAGAGCACCGGCGCGATACGCGCCAGAATCGGCCGCCCGTAAAAAGCCGCTACGGCAGGAAAGACAGCCACCAGCACGCCGTAGACGATCCACGAAACGACGACGTTGAAGAGGAAGACCGACTTGTAATCGCCCTGCGCAGGATCGCCCTTGCGGATGAGCATCTGCGAAAAGCCGCTGTCGACGACCACCAGCGCCAGCGACGAGAAGAAGGTCATCAGCGCCATCAGCCCCACGTCGTCGGGCATCAGCAGCCGCGCCACGACGATCGAGACGACCATCTGCAACAGGATGGTTCCGAGCTTCTCGCCCAGACTCCACGCCACGCCGCTGGCGACCTTATCGCGCAACTCCCCGCCCATACCGCGCTATTTCAACTGCGCCCGACGCTCCTCGTTGCGGCGCTTGATATCGCCGATCGTGGCGATCTCGATGTAGGAGGCGCCGCGCACGGCACCGAAACTGCCGCCGATGGCCACGACCATATCCTCGTCCTTCAACTCCTGGTAACGCTGGTTGATGAACTCCATGGCGTCGCCCAGAAAATGATAGGAATCCTCCTTGCTCTTGCTGCGCAGAATCGGCATGACGCCGTAGGAGAGACCCAGCAAGCGCTGCGCCTGCAACGTGTAGCAGACCGCGATGACGATCGTCGTCGGGCGGAACGCCGCGATGTAACGCCCCGTGCGGCCCGTCAGCGTATCGAGCAAAATCGCCCGAATCGGCAAGTTGGTCGAAGCGCGCACCGCCGAACGGGCGATCTGCGCCGTAATCTCGTGGTTGACCGACACCATGTGGATGTCGATGAAGGGCGTCGAATAGGCTTCGTCGCGCTCGATGGCCTTGGCGATGCGCGCCATCGTCTCGACCGACTCCACGGGATAGGCCCCCGAAGCGGTCTCATCGCTCAGCATGACGGCGTCGACCCGCTCGTAGATGGCGCTGGCGACATCGCTCACCTCGGCGCGCGTCGGACGCGGCGAACCGACCATCGAGTAGAGCATCTGCGTGGCGATGATGACCGGACGTTTGGCGGCGATGCACTTGTCGACGATCATCCGCTGCGTGATGGGGATGATCTCGGCAGGCAGCTCGACGCCCAGGTCGCCGCGCGCCACCATGATGCCGTAGGAGGCTTCGATGATCTCGTCGATGTTGTCGATTCCCTCCTGGTTCTCGATCTTCGAGATGATCTTGATGCCGCTGTTCCGGCTGTCGAGAATCGCCTGCACGGCTTCGACGTCGCGCGCGCTGCGCACGAACGAGTGGGCGATGAAATCGACGCCGTTCTCCGTGGCCCACTCGATGTACATGCGGTCTTTCTCGGTCACCGAAGGCAGGTCGATCGACACGTTGGGGACGTTGACGCTCTTGCGCGAACGCAGCGTGCAGTCGCGCATGACGCGGCATACCAGTTCTTCGGCCGATTTCTGTTCGACATGCAGTTCCATTTCGCCGTCGGCGATGAGCATCGTGGCCCCCGCCGGCACGTCACGCACGATGTGCTCGACATTCATGTAGATCACCTCGCGCGTCGAGGGAATATCGGTTTTGACGCTCGTCCCACGCACCTTTACCCTGTCGCCCGCTGCAAAGCGGATGCCGTCGGGATAGGCGTCGTCCATGCGCGTCACGCGAATCTCGGGGCCCTTCGTGTCGAGCATGACGGGGATCGAATTCGAAACGCTGCGCACCATGCGGATGATCTCGGCGGCATTTTCCAGCGAGGCGTGCGCCGAATTGATCCGCACGATGTTCATTCCCGCCTTGAACAGGCTTCGCACCAACTCTTCCGTGCAACGCTGCACCGAGAGCGTCGCCACTATTTTCGTTCGTTTAATCATAATCGTAGACTGATTTCAATTATTTCTGCAAAAGAAGTGCCTCTACCCCCAGACGGTAGGAGTCGAGACCGAAACCCATGATCGACCCCCGCACGACGGGCGCCAGCAGCGACACGTGGCGGAACTCCTCGCGCGCCAGGATCGACGAGATGTGGACTTCCACCACCGGCGTCGCGATGGCGGCCACCGCATCGCGCAGCGCCACCGACGTGTGGGTATATCCTCCGGCATTGAACACCACGCCGTCGTAACGGCCTTCGCTGCGGTGCAACGCATCGATCAACTCGCCTTCGACGTTCGACTGGAAACAGTCCAGTCCGACGTCGGGGAAAACCGCTCGCAGCCGCGTGAGATACTCCTCGAAAGCGGTCGACCCGTAGACCGCCACATCGCGCCGCCCCTGCAAATTGAGGTTGGGGCCGTTCAGAATCAAAATCTTCATGGTCATCCTTTATATTTCGAGGACAAAGATAGCCAAAGTCGAGTGCAGAAGCAAGCGTTAGCTTGATTATGCCGAGACGGAGTATCTTCGACGTCAGCCAAAGTACGCAAAGTCGAGTGCAGAAGCAAGCGTCAGCTCCGCAATTAAGATTAAAACAGCATCCTGTCGAGCCGTTATGATACCCTGTCGCAACATTGCGGCGCTCAGCGCCGCGCGGGCCGAAGCCTCCGCCCGCGGAGGCCCGCCACTGTGGGCGTGCTCCGCAGACTTCGGCCCGCAGCTACGACAACAACCGATCCTCGCGCATCCTCGGGATGACGGAACGGAATTCCTAATTTTAATTCTTAAATTGCCAATCGCAGGTTGCTTTTGCACTCGGCTTGCACACTTTGCGGAGGACAAGCCTCCGCTCAGACAGGCGGCGCCTCGGCAGAATCCCAAATAAATTTGGTTCTGCACCCGGCTTGCACACTTTGCGGAGGACAAGCCTCCGCTTAGATAGGCGGCGCCTCGGCAGAACCAAATAAATTTGGTTCTGCGCTCGGCTTGCACTATCTTTGTCCCATGACCGAATTCGAACTGATCGCCCGCATCGGGCAACTCTTCGCCGGAGTGCCCCGCAACGACTTCGAGGAGCCGGGAGACGACTGCACGGTACTCGGCATCGGCGGCAGCGAGTCGCTGCTCTTCACCGCCGATCTGCTCACCGAGGGCATTCATTTCCTGCGCAACACCACGCCCCCTTACGAATTGGGCCGCAAGGCGCTCGCGGTCAATCTGAGCGATGTGGCCGCCATGGGCGGACGGAGCGTCGCCACGCTGCTGTCGGTGGCGCTGCCGCCCGACGTGTCGGACGAATGGACCGAAGCGTTCCTGCGGGGATACCGCGATCTCTCGGCCGAGGAGGGGGTGATGCTCGCCGGCGGCGACACGACCTCGTCGCGGCACGACATCACGGTCAACGTCACGGTCGTCGGCCGTGCCGCCGACCACTGCATCAAACGCCGCAGCGACGCCCGTGCGGGCGACGCGATCGTCGTGGCAGGGCCGCTCGGCGCTTCGGGTGCCGGACTGTGCGACTTGCTGGCCGGCAACCTCGACACTCCCAATGCCCGTATACACAACGCACCCGCCGCACAGACGGCCGAAGGTCTCTGGCTCGGCGAACGCACGGAGGTGCACGCCATGACCGATCTTTCGGACGGACTGGCCTCCGATCTGCGGCATATTGCGGAGCAGTCGCATGTCGGAGCGACGGTCGATCTCGAACGCATCCCGATCGCACCCGGCTCCGATCTGGTGACGGCCCTGACGGGCGGCGAAGATTACAAGCTGCTCTTCACGGCCGCACCCGAAGCCCTGCCGGCGCTCTGCCGGGCTTTCGAATCCCGCTTCGGCCGCCCGCTCTACCCGATCGGCACCGTCACCGAAGCCGAGGACGACACAATCGTCTGGCTCGACCGCGGCCGACGGGTCGAGACCGACTGGCGCGGGTACGAACACAACGCCTGAGCCCGTACCCGCAGGCCGAAGAACTGCTTCCGTCCGGAAAATATTCCGAAAAGGCCGAAAATCCTTTGAAACGGCCGATTTATTCGCTATCTTGGGAGCATAATCCTCTCTCGTACCATGGACGTTTCCAAGCGATACCTCCTCGTCATGCTGTCGGCTCTATGCGGATGTACGCCGACCGCCCGTCTGACGAACCTGACGCCGCAGGCCCCGATACCGGAAGATTCGGTGCGCATCGTGCAGGCGGTCGAGTCGCCCGACTCGGCCCGCAAGATCGCCGATTTCCGGATCCGTCCTATCCGGATGCGCGGTACGGCACGCCGCGCCGAACGCGACATCACCCGCCCGTTACGCCGGGCGGCCGCACGCAACGGGGCCGAACTGGCCGTCGTGCGGACCTGTTCGACGAGGCGCTTCCTCTGGGGACGCAGCCATACGGCGGCGGGGACACTGCTGACGCTGCGCGACTGCGACGCCCCGTACTACGCAGCCGACTCGATCCTGCCCCGCTATTACAGCGAAGGGGAGCGGAAACGGGACATACGCTATCAGCACACAATGGAAGCACAGCGCAAACGCGATGAAAATCTCCGTGCCGATCGCCGCGCACCGGCCCACGCCTTCACCCTGGCGGCCGGCTATCTCTCCGGCTGGACATCACTTGATGTCACCGGCATTCCATGGCATCGCAACAACCACCGCAGCTGGAGTCTCGAAACGGCATACACCTATACAAATGCCATCTATCGCATCAGTTTTGGAGTGCGTTATATCTACGGGTACGACGACTACGCTCATACCGCCAAAATCTACGATCAATATGCAACGTATTGGCAATGCCGGATCTTCTCCACCGGAGGATGCAACCACATGCACTACATCGCCCCCGAAATAGGCGCCGCCCAGCGGTTCGCCCGTAAGAAATTGTTGCTGCGCGAACGGATCGGTATGGGCATAGGATTCCTCCGCAGCGGAGAGTATCACGACGCCGGATTCGGCCTGCACGCCAACGCCGAACTCGAATACCGTATCACGAAACGCATCGGATTACGATTGGGAGTGACGGCCATCGCCGTTCGAAAAGGAGAGGATTTCCTTGAATCATTTGACGACAACCAAATCTATCTCACACAGATGCTCTCTGCGGACGGAGGTTTCAAACAACTACGGTTCGGCGGTAGAAACTACACCCTCGGCCTGAATATCGACCTCTGACCGTGCGGCCGCCGCACACCCGCTTCCCCGACGAAAGTTTCGCGCGCGAGGTTTGGAATTATTCCGCAAAAAGCACTACCTTTGGAAGGTATTTTCATCGAAACGGAAACGGAAACCGAACCAAAAACCGCAAAAACGATATGAAGAAAACCGTAACGCTGAACGATAAAACCTTCGAGGTGATGATCCCCGCCCACGAGATCGACCGCGCCGTCGCAGCCGTCGCCGAGCGTCTCAACGCCGATTACGGCGACAAGGAGCGTCCGATCTTCGTCGGGGTGCTCAACGGTGCGTTCATGTTTCTGAGCGATCTGATCAAGAAGATCGACTTCACCTGCGAGATTTCGTTCGTCAAGCTCGCCTCCTACGAAGGGACCTGTTCGACAGGGAACGTGGAGTGCCTGCTGGGACTCAACAACGACATCGCAGGACGCCACGTCATCATCGTCGAGGACATCGTCGACACGGGACGCAGCATCGCCCACATGTACGCCGACCTCATGCGCCGCAATCCCGCCAGCGTCGAAGTCTGCACGCTCTTCTTCAAGCCGAATTCCTACCGCGAGCCGCTGCCGATCCGCTACCGCGCCCTCGAAATCGGCAACGAATTCATCGTGGGATACGGACTCGACTACGACCAGCTGGGCCGCAATCTCAAAGATATTTACGTCGTAACGAATGATTGACACCGATCCCGCACTGTTCGACGGCGGCCGCAGACTGCCGCTCGTGGAGGACTTCTACACCATTCAAGGCGAAGGCTTCCACGCGGGCAAACCCGCCTATTTCATCCGTTTGAGCGGATGCGACGTGGGCTGTCGCTGGTGCGACGCCAAATATACGTGGAATCCCCGCCGCTACCCGCCCGTCGACGTGCAGGTGGTCATCGACCGTGCGCTGACCTGCCCTGCCCGTGCGATCGTCATCACGGGCGGCGAACCGCTGCTCTATCCGCTCGACATACTTACGCGGACCCTGCACGACAGAGGATTGCAAATTTTTCTCGAAACGTCGGGCACGCATCCGTTCAGCGGCCGTTTCGACTGGGTGTGCCTCTCGCCCAAACGGCAGCAACCGCCGCTGGACGAAGCCTTCCGGCGGGCGCACGAGTTGAAGGTGATCGTCGAGCGGGAGGACGACCTGCAATGGGCCGAACAGAACGCCGCCCGCGTAGGCGACGACTGCCTGCTCTACCTCCAACCCGAATGGAGCGTCTACGAACGGATGATGCCGCTGCTGGTCGAATATGCGAAGGCCCATCCGCAATGGAACATCTCGATCCAGACGCACAAATTCATGCACATTCCCTGACGCGATGAAACGCGGTCTGGTGCGCAAATTCTGGATCGGAGCGACGCTTCTGATCATCGTGCTGACGGCGTTCGCCGCCGGCCGCAACCTGATCCACGCATTCAAGATCCGCAGCCAGATTCGGGTGCTGGAGCGCGAAAAAGCGCTCTACGAGGAGAAGATCGCACGCGACAGCGCGCTTATCGAACAACTCAAACAGGACGATTTCCTCGAACAATACGCCCGCGAGCACTTCCACATGCAGCGCAAGGGCGAGAAGGTCTATATCATCAAATAATCGGTCTCGATAAAAACGAAGGGGCTGCGACATGTCGCAGCCCCTTCGTTTTCGTCCCGGCAAAGGTCTACACCAGCCCCGAAAAGCCCATGAAGGCCATGGCCAGAATGCCGGCCGTCACCAGCGCGATCGGCGTTCCGCGGAACGATTCGGGTACGTCCTCCAACTCCAACCGCTCGCGGATACCGGCGAAAAGCACCAGCGCCAGCGCGAAGCCCAGGGCCGTGGAGACCGAATAGACGACGCTCTGCAACAGCGTGAACTCCTTCTGGATCATCAGGATCGCCACGCCCAGCACGGCGCAGTTGGTCGTGATGAGCGGCAGGAAGATACCGAGCGCCTGGTAGAGCGACGGCGAGAGCTTTTTCAACATGATCTCGACCATCTGCACCAACGCCGCGATCACCAGGATGAAGACGATCGTCTGCATGTATTGGATCTGCAACGGATCAAGGATATAAGTCTGGATCGACCACGCCACGAGCGCCGTGAGCGCCATGACGAAGGTTACGGCCGCTCCCATGCCCATCGAAGTCTCGACCTTGGAGGATACGCCCAGGAAGGGGCAGATGCCGAGGAACTGAGCCAACACGACGTTGTTGACGAAGATGGCTCCGATGACGATTGCAAAGTATGTTATCTGCTCCATGACTATTTCTTGGCTAATTTGTTAAATACGACCATCAGATACCCCAGCACGAGGAATCCGCCGGGCGCCAGCACGAATACGAGCGGCATGTAGTCGGCCGTACCGAGCGAATAGCCGAACACGGCGCCGCTGCCCAGCAGTTCGCGGATCGTGCCGATGACCGTGAGCGACAGCGTGAAGCCCAGGCCGATGCCCAGACCGTCCAGCGCCGAATCGAAGGCATTGTTCTTCGAGGCGAAGGCCTCTGCACGGCCCAGAATGATGCAGTTCACGACAATGAGCGGGATGAAGACGCCCAACGTGGCGTACAACGCCGGCACGAAGGCCTGCATGAGCATCTGCACGATGGTCACGAACGACGCGATCACCACGATGAAGGCCGGAATGCGCACCTTGTCGGGAATGAAGTTCTTGATGAGCGAAATGACGATGTTCGACAAGATCAGCACCGCCATCGTGGCCACGCCCATGCCGAATCCGTTGGCGGCACTGGTCGTCGTACCCAGCGTGGGGCACATGCCGAGCACCAGCACGAAGGTGGGATTCTCCTTGACGATCCCTTTGAGGATCAGTTGCAGTTTATTCATTATCTCCTCCTTTCTGAGCGTTATCGCCCGTTTGTGCGGTCGCACCCGCAGCCGAATCGGCCGCGGCCGCAGCATCGCCGCCCGTCGCCGTAGCCCCCGAAGCCGTATCGGAAGCGGCCGGAGCAACCCCTTCCGCAATCTGCTTGTAGGCGGCATAGGCGCGCGCCATGGCGTCGACGTAGGCTCGCGACGAAATCGTGGCGGCCGTCAGCGCATCCACGTCGCCGCCGTCCTTCTTCACGGCGAGCTTCATCTCGCCCGGATTGCGGCCCTCGAAACTGGCGAAGAGCGGGTTGCCCTCGTCGGCCATCTTCGTTCCCAGGCCCGGCGTCTCGTTCTGTTCCAACACGTTGACATTGAGCACACGTCCCGTGGCGTCGAACCCTACCACCATGCGGATCATGCCGCTGAAACCGTTCTTGCTCGCCGTCTCCACGGCATAGCCCACGACCGCCTCGCCCGAACGTGCCGTATGCACCGCAACGGGCAGTTCGTCGAGCGTCAGCTCCGTCGTCTCGGTCCGGTCGAAAGACGGCAGCACGGCGCGCAGCGCGGATTGGGTCGCAGCAGCCTTGGCCTCGGCGATCGGCCCGACGGTAATCATATTGACATAGCCTACCCCCGCCGACGCGACGAGCGTGATCGTGAAGAGCACGGCTACCATGTTCACAAGTGTACTTTTCATCGTCGTCCTCCTACTTTTTGGCGCCGAAACGCTTGGGTTTGACAGATCGATTGATAAGGGGCACGGTGGCGTTCATCACCAGAATCGCAAACGACATGCCCTCGGGATAGGCGCCCCACAGGCGGATGCACATCGTGATGACGCCGATCCCCACGGCGTAGATCACACCGCCGCGCACGGTCATCGGCGAGGTGGAGTAATCGGTGGCCATGAAGACCGCACCCAGAATGGCGCCGCCCGCCAGCACGTGGAAAGCGGGAAACTCGTAGAGCAGGCTGCCCGTCCAACCGCGGCCGAGAGCCACGAAAAAGGCGAACAGGGCCATGGTGGCCAGAATCGTCACCGGAACATGCCACGTGATGACCCGACGCCACAGCAGATAGACGAAACCCGCCAGCAGCGCCAGCGCAGCCACTTCGCCCAGCGAGCCGGGAATCGACCCGAAGAGCATGTCCTGATAGTCGATCGCCGAGGCCGACACCGCCCCGAACTTGACCGCCGCCAGCGGCGTAGCACCCGAAAAGGCATCGGCCACGGCACCGGCCGGCTGCGGGAACGACGTCATCTGGGCAGGATAGGCGATCAGCAGGAAGACACGCCCGACCAGCGCGGGGTTGAACGGGTTCTTGCCCAGACCGCCGAAGGTCATCTTGCCGATGGCGATGGCCACGAAAGCGCCGATCACGACGATCCACCACGGAATCGACGCCGGAAGGTTGAAGGCCAGCAGCACGCCGGTCACCACCGCCGAGAGGTTTCCCACAGTCGGAGCGCCGCGCAGCATGAACCGCTGGATCAGATACTCGAACACGACGCAGCACACCACCGACAGCGCCGTAACGCCCAGCACGCTCCAACCGAAGAGCAGCGCCGAGACGACCAGCGCGGGCAGCAGCGCGATCACCACGTCGCGCATGATCTTCGTCGTGGACTCCGCACTGTGGACATGCGGCGACGGCGCGACAAAAAATTGATTTGCCATAGATTATCCGTTTTTGTTTTCTTCGTTCTATTTTTTCGGAGCGTTGGCCGCCGCACGGGCGCGAATCAGCCCCATGACCCGCTGCTTGCCCAACCGGATGTAGTCCAGCAGCGGCAGGTCGGCCGGACAGGTGAACTGGCAGCATCCGCATTCGATGCACGAGGTGACCTCCTCGCCTTCGAGACGCTCCCACAACTGTTTGCGCGAGAGTTTCGAGAGCAGATAGGGTTCCAGCCCCATCGGGCAGGCCTGCACGCATTTGGCGCATTTGATGCAGGCGCTCTCCGCGCCGCGCTGCGCCTCGGCGCCGCCGAGCACCGTAATGCCCGAACAGCCCTTCGTGACGGGCGACGACAGGTCGACCATCGCGCGTCCCATCATCGGGCCGCCGTTGAGCACCTTCACGTCGCCTTCGGGCAGACCGCCCGCCGCCTCGACGAGCGACGCGATCGGCGTACCCATGCGCACCAGATAGTTCGACGGCGTCTTCATGCCCTTGCCCGTCACCGTCACGATCCGCTCGACGAGCGGCTTGCGCTTCTGCACGGCCTCGTAGACGGCCACCGTCGTCGAAGCGTTGCATACCACGGCGCCCACGTCGATCGGAAGACCCGGCGGAGGCGGCACCTGACGCCCCGTCACGGCGGCGATCAGTTGCTTCTCGCCGCCCTGCGGATAGCGTACTTTCAGCGGCGTGACCCGCACGCCCTCGTAATGCTTCGACAACTCGCGCAGGAACGCGATGGCGTCGGGTTTGTTGTTCTCGATACCGATCTGCGCCTGCTTCACGCCCAGCGCACGCATCAGGATCGTCGTACCGACCATCAGCTCCTCGCCCTTTTCGAGCATCGTGCGATGATCGGAGGTAAGGTAAGGTTCGCACTCCACTCCGTTGATAATCAGGAATTCGGCTTTCTTACCGGGAGGTACCGACAGCTTCACGTGCGTGGGGAAGGTCGCACCGCCCATGCCGACGATGCCGGCCGCCTTGATCCGGTCGAGAATCTCTTTGGGTTCGAGCGTGCATTCGCGCACCAGATCGGGCGTAAGATCGACTTCCGGCACCCACTCGTCGCCTTCGCGCTTGATCGTAATCATCATCTGACGCACCCCCTGCCCGTTGGGTTGCAGGTCGACGGCCGTCACCGTGCCCGAAACCGGAGCGTGGATGTTGGCCGACATGAAACTCGCGGCTTCGGCGATCAACTGCCCCGCGAGCACCTTGTCGCCTTTGGCGACCTTCGCCACGGCCGGCGCGCCGATATGCTGTGCCAGCGGAATCCGCACTTCGTCGGGCAGCGCGAAGCGCTCGACGGCCACGGCCCGCGACAATTTGTTATCCGACGGATGAACACCGCCGATGGGAAATGTCTTCATATAACTCTTTCCTGTTTGATTATTCACTCTTCGGGGACTCGCCGTCCGCAGATTTCGCCGGCGCGGGTTTCACGGCGGCGGCCGGAGCGGCCTTCGGTTCGCGCGGCAGCGGCTCCATGCCCACCAGACGGATCGCGCCCGTAGGGCATTCGTTGACGCACTTACGGCACAGTTTGCACTTCAACGGATCGATGTAAGCCAGGTTGTTCTCCACCTTGATCGCGTCGAACGCACAGACCTTTACGCACTTGCCGCAGCCGATACAGCCCGCCTTGCAGGCCTTCATCACCACGGCGCCCTTGTCCTTCGAGACGCACGACACATAGACGGCGCGGTGCTTGGGCCACCGCTTGCGCAGTTCGATGATCCCCTTCGGACAGGCCTTGACGCAGGCGCCGCAGGCGGTGCACTTGTCGGCGTCGACCACCGGAAGTCCCGTTTCGGGGTCCATCGAGAGCGCACCGAAAGCGCACGCGCTCACGCAGTCGCCGAAACCCAGACAGCCGTAGGCGCAGCCCGTCTCCCCCACGTAGAGCGACGCAGCCACGGCGCATGACCGTGCACCGTCGAACCGGTTCGTGCGGGGACGCTTGGCGCACGTTCCGCCGCAACGTACGGTCGCGGTCTGCGCCTCCTTTTCGGGAGCCGTCTTGCCCAGATACGCTGCGCACTGCTTCATCGCCTCGGCGCCGCCCACCGGACAGAACAACTCGGAAATATCCTCGCGTTTGACCAGCGCGTCGGCCATTCCCCGACAGCCGGCGAAGCCGCAGCCGCCGCAGTTCGCACCGGGCAGCATCTTCTCCACCACATCGATGCGGGGATCTTCCTCGACGCGGAACTTCCGGGCGACGAAATAGAGCACGATCGCCGCCAATACTCCCAGCACGCAAAGTGTCAGGATCGTATAAAGCAATACTTCCATTATTGTTTATGAATTTTGAAATGAATTTTCTTCTCCAACCGCTCCCGCAGCAGGTAGAGCGTCCCGTAATAGAGAGCGATGCCGCCCACAGCCGCCAACGCAGCCGCACCGTCGCTCCAGCCGGCCAGCGATGCGGCCACGAGCGCCCCCAGCAACACGACGAAGGGCACGACGTAGGCCCAAAGGACCGCAGTCATGCCCATATTCCGCTCCACCGAGACCGTTACGCGCTCCCCCGCCGTGAAGGCCGAGGCCTCGGGCGTCGCGATCTCGATCCGTTTTCGGGTCGATTCGCCCATACCGCACGCCATACGTGCGTGGCAGGAGGCACAGGCGCTCTGCGCCGTGAGCTCCACCTCCACGACTCCATCGCCCGCGCGTACAACCGTGGCGATATGTTCGATCGGCCGCGTCATCGCCGCCTAATCGCCGTACTTGTTGGTCAGCGGCAGGATGCGTTCGTGACCGAACGCGCAGGCCGAAAGCCGCAATACGGGAGGGAACTGGTAACGCTTCTTCTCGTTGCGCATCAGCATCTGGTGAATCTTCTCCACCACCTCGGCGTCGAAACCCGCATTGACGATCTCCTCGCGGTGCTGCCCCTCCTCGATCATGCGGAACAGAATGGCGTCCACCACCTCGTAGGGCGGCAGGATGTCGCTGTCCTTCTGACCGGGATGCAGCTCCGACGACGGCTCCTTCGTAAGGATACTGTCGGGAATCACGTCGTCGTGCAGTTTATTGATGTAACGGGCCAGATCGTAGATCTCGCCCTTATAGAGGTCGCCCGTCACGCTGAACGCACCGGCCGTATCGCCGTAAAGCGTACAGAAACCGAGCGCATTTTCGCTCTTGTTCGAGGAGTTGAGCAGGATATACCCGCATTTGTTTTGCAGGGCCATCAGCATCACCGTGCGCAGACGCGCCTGGATGTTCTCCTCCGTCGCGTCGAACGCCGTACCGCCGATAACGGGTTTCATCGTATCGACGACGGCCTTGTAAGCCTCCGTAATCGGAACCACGTCGTAAGCGATTCCCAGATTGTCGGCCAGTTCGCGCGCGTCGACCACCGAGTGGTCGGACGAAAACTGCGACGGCATCAACAGCGCCTTGACGTTTTCGCGCCCCAGCGCATCGACGGCCAGACAGGCGACCACCGCCGAGTCGATACCGCCCGAAAGGCCGATGGCGGCCTTCGTATAGCCGTTCTTCCCGAAATAGTCGTGCAGACCGCAGACCGCGGCCGAATAGACCATGCGGGTACGATCCTTGTAGGTGGTATAGGGCACCGCGATCGGTTCGTGCTCGGCCCGCGTGTCGAAGATCGCGAAATCCTCCTCGAAACTCTTCATCAGCAGTTCGATCTGCCCGTCGGCACCCACGACGGCCGACGTGCCGTCGTAGACGATTTCGGTCGAACCGCCCACCTGGTTGATGAGCATGATGCGCTTCGACTCCACGTATGCCAGATCGTGCATCGTGTTGTAGCGATAGGTCATCATTCCCTTGCCGAAACGGCGGGCGTTGATGCTGAGGATCAGATCGACCGACTTGTCGAAATTGGAGGTGCGGCTCAGGTCGTCCCCCACGATGACGGCCACCCGCTCGCCGCAGATCGTGATCGTCTCGCAGCCGCTTCCCTGAACGAGAAATCCCATTTCGCGGCGTGCGGTGATGAAACGCTTGCTTATGCAACGCTCGACCTCGCCATGCTGGATGACGGCGGCGGCGCTCACCGTACCGCATTCGGTCAGCACGGGAACACCCACGACGGCCGCGATACGGCCGCAATGCGAAGCGATCTCGTCCAACGCCTCCTCGCAAAGTTCGATAAACGTCGTTTTGCACAACAGATCCAGGGCGGGCGTTCCGCTGAGGGCCTGCTCGGCGAAGACGACGAGATCGGCGCCCTCGGACTTGGCCCGCTCGACGGCGCCGATGATTTTCGACTTGTTCCCTTCAATGTCGCCGATCGTATAATTCAACTGAGCAAGAGCGATTTTCATCTATCAGGAATTTTAATTTTCCAATATATATTGTGCAAAGGTAACGATTATTTGGAGAAGTTGGCACGTTTTCTCCTAAAATATGCCGCGCGGCGTCTCGCTCTGAGACGAAACTCCGGCAGCCACGGCACGGGGTGCCGACAGCACGCCGACACCGCCCCGTGCAAACCTCCGCACAATCCCGCCGTTCGGCCGAGCGCAACCGCTGCCTCCCGCCCCGCAATCAGCGGAAAGAAGGCATGTTCCCGACCGGCGGCGACCGCGCCGGAGGCACGGCCCGCAGGACACCGCAAAAAGAGGGAGGTTCCGCCTCGAAAGAGACGAAACCTCCGCTATGTCCCGTTACCGGACTACTCTTCCGCGCCGTCGGGGTCGGCGACCAGAATACGGCCGCAGTATTCGCAGATGATGATCTTCTTGCCCTGACGGATATCGGCCTGGCGCTGAGGCGGAATCCGATTGAAGCAGCCGCCGCACGCATCGCGTTTGACGGTCACTACGGCCAACCCGTTGTGCACGTTGCTGCGAATCCGGTTGTAGGCTGCCAGCAGGCGCTCGTCGATCTTGGCCTTGGCGAAGTCCGCCTGCTCGCCGAATTCGGCGACCTGCGAAGCCGTCTCCTCCTCGATGCTCTTCAACTCGCCCTGTTTCACCTCCAAATCGGCTTTCCGGTCGGCGACGATCCCTTCGGTCTCTTCCAGCAGCGCCTTCTTGGCCTTGACAGCGGCCGCGTACTCTTTGAGACGCTTTTCGGCCAGTTCGATTTCGAGCTCCTGATACTCGATCTCCTTGGTAATGGCGTCGAACTCGCGGTTGTTGCGCACGTTGTTCTGCTGCTCCTTATAGTTGCCGATGAGGATTTTGGCCTGGTCCACCTCGCGCTTACGCTGTTTCGTCAGGGCGTTCAACTCCTCGATCTCGCCGTTGATATGCTCGATACGGGTGTTCAGACCGGCCAACTCATCTTCCAGATCCTGTACCTCCAACGGAAGCTCGCCTTTGATTTTGTTGATTTCGTCGATCTTCGAATCGATTTTCTGCAACTCGTAGAGTGCCAGAATTTTCTCCTGCATGGAGTAATCGACTTCGGCTGTTTTCTTCTGTGCTGCCATATGTCGTATTTAATGATTGAACTTCTTTTCTGCGTCCTCTCCGCCCGACCGCAGCCTGCAAGCAGACCGGCCCTCGCGCCACCGAAAACGTCATAAACAAAGGTAATTCACCGGATTGCAAGAGCAGCGGCTCTTGTGAACGGCAAAGGTACGCAAATTTTTCGAAAAAATCTCAAATAAAATCTCAATTGCACAATATTCGCTTTCGAAATGGCCGATATCCGCCACCGTGAGCCGTCCCGAAGGGGCCATGAAGTCGTTATATTTCAGATCGGCCGTCAGATAGAGCTCGGCGCCCGCACGCAGGGCTTCGCCGAGGAGCGACCCGCCGGCACCGGTACAGACCGCCACGCGGCGCACCCGTTCGTGCACGATCCGGCTGTGGCGCAACGCCCCGACGCGGAGCCGCCGCCCCGCCTCGCGCAGATAGTCGAGCGTCGGCACGGCTTCGGGCAGCTCGCCCACCACGCCGAAACCCACCCCCTCGCCCTTGTCGGGCGACGGCGCCAGCACATGCAGCGAACCGATTCCCAACTCGGAGGCCAGCCGCCAGCTCATGCCGTTCGGGGCGCTGTCGAGATTGGTGTGGCAGGCGTAGAGCGCGATGTCCCGGCGCACGGCCCGCGCCACGCACCGCTGCACGTAATCGGCTTCGTTAAGTCGTTTGAGCGGGTGGAAGACGATCGGATGATGCGTCACGACGAGGTCGCAGCCCTCCCGCTCGGCTTCGGCGAGCACCTCCTCGGTCACGTCCACGGCCAGCAGGGCACGGCCGACCTCCCGTTCGGGATCGCCCACCACCAGACCGGCATTGTCGTATCCCTCCTGCAACGCAAGCGGCGCGAAACGCTCGATCGCGTCGGTTATCTCCTTGATCTTCATGGTCAGAAAAGCGATTGTTCGTAAAACGCGAATAACTCCTTATGTTCGGGCTCCTCCTTCTTGCGGCGTCCGCGCCGCCGGGCCTGCGACTGTACCGCGGGAACCTCTGCCGCCGGCGCAACCGGCGCCGGTGCCGCTTCGGGCACGTCGGAATCGACTACGATCGCCCGTTCGGCACTCTCCTTCAACTCGTTGCGCACCTCAACGAGCTGCGCGCGGATCGACTGCAACCGCTCCAGCAGCTCCATATCGCGCGCCACGCCCGGCATACCGCCTCCCTTCAACGCCCGCCGGGCGCCGTCGAGCGTCATCCCGCGCTCCTTGACCAGATGATAGATCAGTTTGAGGTTCTCCACGTCCTCGGGCGTGAACATCCGGTTGCCCTTCTTGTTCTTCTGCGGTTTCAGCACCTCGAATTTCGACTCCCAATGCCGGATCAGAGAGGGGTTCACATCGAACATCTCCGACACCTCGCCCATCGAATAAAACAGTTTCTTTGCCATATCCCGTAAAATTTATCGTCCTATCCTTTGAGTATCCTGAGCGAATTCGGATACAGATTGTTGCAACGGCGCCCGATCCGCTTGGCGAATCCCAGCGCCGCACCGTCGGCCGTCACCAGATTCATCCCTTCCGCGAAACGGTCGGCAGCCACCTCGCCGCGACGCAGGTAGCGCAGCGCCTCCTCCGGCGGCAACTCGCACACGGCCGCAGCCCCGCGGCGCAGCCCCGTGAAGAGCGCCAGCGCATGGGCCGGCCGGAGAACGCCCTTGAAAAGCTGTCCCATCTCCACCCCCGACGCAATGACGTTCAACACACCCGAAAGCATCGCCACGGCCTCCGTCTGCGGCTGCCAATAGCCGTAGAACGTATCGCCCACGGCAGCGAACCGCATCGCTTCGGGCTCCTCCACCCACCGCTCCAACTCCTGCACGGCACGGCGGTCGGCCCACGCCAGCGGGTCGCGCTGCGGTCTGGGCACTCGCCGCCGCTCGCCGCCGGCGGCACGTTTGCGCACCGCCGCCGCGAAAAAGCCCTCGCCCTCCACCTTGTGGGGATAGAAGCGGAAGGTCTGGAAATCACCCTCCGCGCCGCACACGACGCCCCACGCCGGATCGACCGCGATCCGTTCGGCAGGTTCGGTCTCGCCGGCCGCCCACACCGAGAAGTCGCGCAGCACTCCTTCGTTCTCCGTAAAGTTGAAGGTACAGGTGCTGTACAACAGCAATCCGCCGGGACGCAGGGTCCGCCACGCTTCGCGCAGAATACCCCGCTGCCGTTCGGCGCACAGCGCCACGCCGGCCTCGCTCCACTCCGTGCGCGCCTCCTCCAACTTGCGGAACATCCCCTCGCCCGAGCAGGGCGCATCGACCGCCACCGCGTCGAACCACCCTTCGAGACGGGCGACCTGCGACGGATCGTTGACTGTCACGGCCACGTTGCCCACGCCCCATTTACGGACATTGTCGGCCAGCACGGCGGCACGGTTGCGGACGATCTCGTTCGCTACGACCAACCCGCCGCGCCCCGCAAGCGTCGAATAGAGGGTCGTCTTCCCTCCCGGAGCGGCGCACAGATCGAGCACGCGCCCGCCCCTGATTCCGCCGCACGCCGCGACGATATGACCGACGAACTGCGACGACGCCTCCTGCACATAGTAGCGTCCTGCGTGAAAATCGGGGTCGAGCGTAAACGACGGACGGGCATCGAGCCAGTATCCCCCCGAGCTCCAACCGATCGGACGGCCGGAGGGTGCGGCGAGTCCCTTGGCCGCATTGAGCCGCACCGAAACGGACGGTTCGCCCGTCAGCGCACGGCACAACGCGCCGCCCTCGTCCGGACCCAGTTCGCGCAGGACGCGTTCGACGAATTTCGCAGGCAGCATCGTCAACGCTTCTGTTCGTTACGCAACCGGTCGATCCGCCGGCAAATCTTCTCCAACACGGCGGGATTCTCCACGAAATCCTCCGTATCCTTGTCGACCAGGAGCACTTCGCCGTCGTAGATGTCGTTGACCCAGTGTTCGTACTTGGTATTCAGACGACAGAGGTAGTCCTCGTCGATATTCATTTCGTAGTCGCGCCCGCGTTTGCGGATCTGCGCGGTGAGCGTCGGCACGCTCGCCCGAAGATAGATCAGCAGATCGGGGCGGGGAATGAACCCCGAACCGAGCCGGAAAATCCCCATATAGGTCTCCAAATCGCGCGTCGACATCAGCCCCATCTGGTGCAGGTTGTCGGCGAAGATGTGGGCGTCCTCGTAGATCGTGCGATCCTGAACGATCACGTCGTCGCCCGATGCGAGCATATCGAGCGTCTGCTGGATACGACTGCCCAGAAAATAGATTTGCAGGTGGAACGCCCACCGCTGCATGTCGTTGTAGAAATCGCCGATATAAGGATTGTTGCTCTCCTCATAGTAGGCCTTCGCGTTGTAGTGCCGGGTCAGTATCTCGGTCAACGTCGTCTTTCCGCTGCCGATATTTCCCGCAATTGCAATGTACATGTCGTTATAATCTCCTTCGTTATCAATTCACACCTGCCGCCGGACGTTCACGCCGCGCATTGCCGCTGCGCGGATGCCGACATTCCCTCCCCTTCGCCCCTCCCTTTGCCAAAGGGAGGGGTTCAAACGAAATCGGAACTCTATATTCTCCTTCGTTATCAATTCACACCTGCCGCCAGACGTTCCTGCCGCCATCTTCCCGACAGTGCTGCGCGCCGTCGCCCCGTGCGGCGAAGTGCTCTCACACGAAACGGCTCGTGCAACTCCGACCGCTGCCGGCGAACCGCGACACCACAGCCGCCAGGGCCGCTACCCCCGCACGCCTACCGCCGCATCCTGTTCGGCCGTCGTCGCCAGCACATCCTCCAACACCCTGCGGTCGTTGGCAAGGCGCGGAACCTTGTTTTTGCCGCGCCGGAGCATCCAGCGGGCGAACGTACCCGCCGGAACGACATGCATCTCGGGCGGCGCCATCGTACTGCGGCGTTTGGCCTCGTAATCGGAGTTGAGCCGCATCAGTTCGCCGTCGAGCTTTTGGACAAAGGCATCGAAACTCTCCGGAGCGCGGCCGAACTCCACGATCCATTCGTGGGCGCCCCGCCCGTGCAGCGTCATGTAGCGGGGACCGGCCGTATACTCCGACACCACGGCACCCGTGGCTTCGGCGGCAACCGTCACCGCCCGTTCGGCATTTTCCATGACCACCTCCTCGCCGAAAGCGTTGATGAACTGGCGCGTACGCCCGGCGACCCGAATCCGGTAGGGATCGGTCGAGGTGAACTCCACCACGTCGCCCAACTCGTAACGCCACAGCCCGTTGCACGACGAAATGAGCATCGCATACCTCCGCCCCGCCTGCACGCCTTCGAGCGGCACCACCTCGTCGCCGTCGCGGAACTCGTAATAGGTGCCGTAATCGAGCATCAGCAGCATGTCGTCGCGCGACGCATCGTCGGCGATGGCGAAAAATCCCTCCGAGGCGTTGTAGGTCTCCATGTAGTGCATCCCCGCCGAAGGGATCAGTTCGCGGAACGCCGCACGGTAGGGTTCGAACCCCACGCCTCCGTGCGCGAACAGTTCCAGATGCGGCCATACCTCGCACAGGTTGCGGCGCCCCGTGTACTCCACCATGCGGCGCAACAGCGCCAGGTTCCACGACGGGACACCGGCGAAGGCCGTCACCCGCTCCGACGCGCACTCGCGGCAGATGCGTTCGACCTTCTCGTCGAAATCGGCCAGCAATGCCGTCTCGCGGCGCGGCGTGCGGAACCAGCCACTCCAAAAAGAAGTTCGCTCGACCAGCAGCGCCGACAGGTCGCCTACGACGATTCCGCCGCTCTTCGAACAGGTGCCCCCGAGCGTCAGGGTCTTCCCCTCGAATACCCGTGTCGAGGGATACTGCCCCACGTAGAGGGTCGCCACGTCGCGCAGCCCCCGCGTGTGGCAGCGCCACAGCGAGACGTCGGTGACGGGCAGGTATTTGCTCCGCTCGGAGGTCGTGCCCGACGAACGGGCGAACCACCGCACCCGGCCGGGCGCCGCGACATCGGCCTCGCCCGCCATCATCCGCTCGACGTAGGGTTTGAACGACGTGTAATCGAACCGCTCCACCCGCTGCGCGAACGCTTCGGGCGTGCGGATCTCCCCGAAACCGTACCGTCGTCCGAACTCGGTTCGTGCGCATTCGCGCAGCAGCCGTTCGAGTTCTTTGCGCTGCGTCTCGGCGGGACGACGCCGGAACCGTTCGACCGAACGGCTGCGCAACGAGAAAAAAGTCCGTAAAATCGTACTCTTGAATGACACCGGAAAATCAGTTACAACTGCGCCTCGCCGCTCCCTCCATCCGTTCCGATCGCATACGGAGCGGGCCGGCCGCCGTTAATCAATTAAAAAAATCGCACACCCGCTCCACCGCATCCGGCAGGGCGAAGACCACCACACGGTCGAAAGCCTTGATCTCGGTACTCCCGACGGCGATTTCGACCTTGTCGCCGCGGACGATGCCGCCGATGATGACATTCTCCGGCAGCCCCATCTCCTTGATGCGGCTGCGCGTAGCGGGCGAGTTGGGCTTGGCGATGAACTCCATCACCTCGGCTTCGCTGCCCGTGAGGTATTTGATCGCCTGCACGTCGGACGACATCGTGAAACGGAAGATGTTCGACGCCGTAATCAGCTTCTTGTTGACGATCGTATCGATGCCCATGCTCTCGGCCAGATTGATGTAATTGAGGTTCTCGACCTCGGCGATCACCTTCTTCACCCCCATGCGGCGCGCCAGCAGCGCCGCGAGGATGTTGGTCTCGCTGCGCCCCGTGACGGCCAGGAAGGCGTCCATATTGGGCAGTCCCTCTTCGAGCATCGCCTCGGTGTTGCGGCCGTCGACATTGATGATGAGCGTCTTGTCCAGCAGCTCCGCCAACCGGTAGGCCTTCTCGGCGTTGTAGTCGATCAGTTTGATGTTGACCTCGTTCTGCAACTCGGAAGCCACCTGCACGCCGATGCGCGATCCGCCCAGGATCATCAGGTTCTTCACCTCGATGTGCGACTGCCCCGACAGGTCGTTCACCTCGCGCACCGCATCCTGACGGGCGATCACGTAGATCGTGTCGCCCTCCTCGAAACGCTCCTCGGCGTGGGGAATGATCGTCCTCCCGTCGCGCGTGATGGCCACCGTACGGTAGCTCAGCTCGGCGTCGCTGTCCGAAAAGCCGGCCAGCTCCCTGCCGACGAGCGGAGAGGTAGGTTCCAATTTGAAGACCGACAGCGAAAGCCGTCCGCCTGAAAAATCCACGTATTCGGTCGTCGAGGTGTGCCCCAGCAGATCGACCACCTCGGCCGCCGCGACCTTTTCGGGATAGAAAAGGTAGTCGATTCCCATTTCGATGAAAATCTCCTTGTTGTTGGGTTCGAGATACTCGTTGTTGTCGATGCGGGCGATGGTTTTGCGCGCACCGAGCTGCTTGGCGATCACCGCCGCGACGATGTTGTCGTTTTCGGTGTGGTTCACCGCGATGAAGAGATCGCACTTGCGTGTCGAGGCCTTGCGCAGCGCCTCGAAGGTGGTCGAGTCCCCCTCGACGGTGATGATGTCGGCCAGCGTCCCCACCTCTTCGAGCGCCTTGGCGTCGCGGTCGATGACCGTGATGTCGTGGCCGTTGCCGCTCAGCATCGTCGCCAGATGGCTGCCCATCTCTCCGGCTCCTGCTATGACGATTTTCATAATTGCTCTTCGTTGTTTTCCGCCTCCGGCGCGCACGTCGCCGGCGTCCGCCTCCGTCCGCCGCGACATCCGCCCGCAGGGATCGTGCCGCAGGCGACCGTCCCGTGCGAACGATCGGGGCAGGCATTTTGCGTTTTGCAGACAAATGTATAAATTTGTTGCGGAAAGCACAAATTTTCCACCCCTTTTTCCTCCATGAAGCGAGACTTCAAGTCGGAGTCGGGAAACTTTTAAGATTGAATTCGTTATGTCCAACTGGATCATCGTCATTCTGTGCGCCGTCGCGGCCGTCGCGCTCTTCGTCGCGGGTATGTCGCTCACGCTCATGCTCAAAGGCCATCATATCGATTCGGAAATCTCGACCAACAAGGAGATGCAGCGCCGCGGCATCAAATGCGCCGTGCAGGAGACGCGCGAAGCGATGCAGCAGGCCGACTGCTCCGACACGTCGGGCCTCTGCTCGGGCAACTGCGCCGGCTGCGACGTGGAGCACGAACAGAAATAACGGTCCGCTCGCACGAAGAGATTCCGCAGCGCCGAAAACCGGGTAATGGGCTTTCGGCGCTGCGGAATCCGTTTGTTCCCGGACACGGATGCGGCCGGCAGCGAAAATCGGTGATTTTTGACAGATCGTCCGACGTATCGGGCTTTGCGGCGGCGTAAAAAACGATTCCTTTGTTCCGAAGAAACCGTTTGCCATGAGAAGCCTTTTACGAACCGGTCTGCTCCTGCTTCCGCTGCTCGCCGCAGGCTGCGACCATATCGAATACCACCCCTACGACACAGACATAAGCGGAGAGCAGGATATCAACGCCAAGAACATCGCCCGCATCGAAGCCGCCTGCCGCGGCAGGCAGACCGTGCGTTTCGCCATGATCAGCGACACGCAGCGCTGGTACGACGAAACCGAAAAAGCCGTCGAAGCGCTCAACGCCCGCGACGACATCGACTTCGTGCTCCACGGCGGCGACCTCTCGGATTTCGGGCTGAAAAAAGAGTTCATGTGGCAGCGCGACATCCTCAACCGCCTGCGCGTACCTTACGTCTGCCTGCTGGGCAATCACGACTGCCAGGGTACGGGCGAAGCGGTGTTCGAGAAGATTTTCGGACCGTCCGACTTCGCATTCACGGCCGCCGACGTGCGCTTCGTCTGTCTGAACACCAACGCCATGGAGTACGACTACTCGCATCCCGTCCCCGATTTCGATTTCCTCGAACACGAATACGGCTCGTTCGCACCGCCGGCGCGCCGCACGATCTTCGCCATGCACGTGCGCCCCTACGACTTCCAGTTCAACAACAACGTGGCCAAAGTCTTCGAACACTACGTCGTGCGCTTTCCCCAGCCGCTCTGCTGCATCTTCGGCCACGAACACCGCTGGATCGAGGAGGATATTTTCGGCGACGGCATGATGTACTACGGCTGCCCGAACATCGAGAAACGCACCTATATCCTATATACGCTCACCCCCGACGGATACAGCTATGAGAAGGTCGATTTTTAGCCTGCTGCTCCTGCTTCCGCTCTGCGGGGCGGGACACGCCGTCCCCGCCGCCGACTCTCTGCCGCTGCATCCGCCCGCACCCGCCATCGCCCCCGCAACGATCGCATTCTCTCCGGCCGGCCGTACGGAAGAACTGCCGCAGCTCGCCGGCGACACCCTGCCCGCCGTGCAGACGCACCGGATCGAGCGGCTGCCGCTCGACCGGCGCCGCCATACCTGCCGCGACGGATGGCGGCGCATGATCCCCACCCACGTCAAGGTACAATACGCCGGCGGCATGGGTTTCCTCTCTTTCGGTGCCGGATGGGACTACGGACGCAAATGTCAATGGGAGACGGATCTCTACCTGGGATTCCTGCCGCGCAGCAAGGCCGACAAATTCTACGTCACCACCACAGCCAAACAGAGCTACATCCCGTGGAGCATCGCCTGCGGCAACCGTTTCGCCGTCGAACCTTTCTACTGCGGCATGTACGTCAACACGATCATCGGCGAGAAGTTCTGGGTCAAGGAACCCGACCGCTATCCACGCAAGTACTACACCTTCTCCACCAAGATACACACCTTCCTCTTCATCGGACAGCGGTTGACGCTCTATACCAACCGCTGCACACGCTCGCTGCTCAAAGGCGTCACGGCCTACTACGAACTGAGCACCTGCGACCTCTACCTCATCAGCGCCGTCACCAACAAAAGCCTCGACGGCTGGGACATCGTCGGGCTGTCGTTCGGAGTGAAATTGCAACTGTTCTGACCGGCGGAGGCACCGTCGCCCCGCACGTCCGAAGACGAAACGGCGGAACGACCGATCCCGCCGCAAAAGAAACGCTTATCCGCAGAATCTCTGATTTCCGCGGGTCCGTCCGCTGTTCGCCGACGCCGGAACCGATGCGAGTCCCGGCGAGCGCAAGCCGCCCTATCTCGACCTCCCGAAACCGGACAAAGGCTACTATACAAAAATCCGGTCTCCCTTCCAGGGAGACCGGATTTCGTATCCGTCGTGCCCGGCTTACTCGGCCAGAGGCGTTACGCTCACATAGGATTTGCCTTCGCGCTTCTTGCAGAACGAAACCGTTCCGTCGACCAGTGCGAAGAGCGTGTGGTCCTTGCCGATACCCACGTTTTCACCCGGGTTGTGCACCGTACCCCGCTGGCGAACGATGATGTTGCCAGCCTTAGCGAACTGACCACCGAAAAGCTTCACTCCGAGTCGTTTGCTCTCCGACTCACGGCCGTTCTTCGAACTACCTACACCTTTTTTGTGTGCCATGTTTCTCTAATTTTAAGGTTATGCGACAATTTCTTCAACCAGAACCTGGGTCAGATACTGACGGTGACCGTTCTGCTTCTGATAACCCGTTCTGCGCTTCTTCTTGAACACGAGGACCTTGTCATCCTTCAAGTGTTTCAGAATCTTGCACTTCACCGAGGCGCCTTCTACTACAGGTGCACCTACCTTGACCTGACCGTCGTTGTCTGCGAGCAGGATTTTGTCGAAGCTCACCGACGAGTCTACCTCGCCCGAAAGACGGTGAACATAGAGCTTCCGACCTTTTTCAGCCTTAAATTGCTGACCTGCAATCTCTACTATTACGTACATCTGTGTCGATTATGTTTTCAAACATAAATTTCAGTCCGCAAATATACGCAATATTTCGGAATATCCAATCCGGGCCCCGTAAATTTTTCGCCGTCGGCAAACCGTTTTGGCATATTTTTAGGAAGTTGCGAAACCGGATACCGCCGCAACGGCATTTCCGAAGGTTTTTCCGGCATTCCGGAGAAGCAATAAGCGGTATGTTTTTACGTTTTATATACGCAATATCGAAAATATTGTTATCTTTGAACGGGCCAATGAGTATCAATACGACCGAAACCATGTTAAGCGAACAGATCAAACGCTTTCTGCTACCCCATACGTTCAATGCCGCAGTACGTGCCGGAGCCGCCGTAATGCGGATCTACGAACACCGCGACGATTACGACCTGTCGAAGTACGACGGAAATTTCCGCTCCATCACCGCCGCCGACCGTGCGGCGCACGAGGCGATCAAGCGCACGCTGGGACAGACACGCATCCCGATTCTGAGCGAGGACGGCCGCGAAATGCACTACGAGGAGCGCTGCAACTGGGAACTCTTCTGGCTGGTCGATCCGCTGGACGGCACGCGCGAATTCATCGCCGGCAACAACGAGTTCACGATCAACATCGCCCTGATGGAGAACAACGTCTGTGCGGCGGCCGTGATCTACGTCCCCTATCTGCACAAGATCTACTTCGCCGACCGGGGCTTCGGCTCCTATGTGCGCGACAGGGTCGAACCCAGCGCCGACGCCGCCTACACCTTCGACGAAATCAAACAGGGAGCCTGCCGGCTGCCGCTCGTCGCCGAACGGCACGCGCACCCCTTAATCGCCATCTCCCGTTCGCACAACACCCCCGAAACCTTCGCCCACGTCGAGGCGCTCCGGCGTCGTTATCCCGACGCCCAAGTGATCGAGCAGGGCAGTTCCTACAAATTCTGCCTGCTGGCCGAAGGGCGGGTCGACTACTACGTCCGCACGACCCACACCTACGAGTGGGATACGGCCGCCGGCGAACTGATCCTCGCCGAAGCGGGCGGACGGCTCGAAGCGCTGGCGGACGGCGCCGCCTTCCGCTACAACAAGCGCGACCTGCAAAATCCGTGGTTCGTCTGCCGCGCGCACAATTGCGCCATCGGCTGAACCGCCGGCGTCCGCGCATCGACTCACAGAGACCGGTAAATTCCGGTCTCTTTCGTTATGGCCGACAATTCTGCCGAAAAAGAAAGGATAGGAAACAAAACATCACGGAAGTTTTGATTTCTCCTGCTCTTTTTCTATTTTTGTTGGGATAATCGACTATTAACCTAACTTTCTAATCTTATGAAAAAAAGTCTGCTGCTCCTCGGCGGCGCTCTCGTACTGTTCTCGAACAGCGCCTTCGGATGGGGAAAAATGGGCCATGACGCCATCGCCTACATCGCCGAATGCAACCTCACGCCCAAGGCGAAGAAAACGATCGAAAAAATCCTCGGCCACTCGATCGTCTACTACGCCACCTGGATGGACGAATGGCGTGCCGAGCCCGGTTACGAACATACCAGCGCCTGGCACATGGCCTCCGTGGACAAGAATCTCGTCTATGCACCGCGTCCGAAAGGCGACGTGATCTTCGCACTCGAAGACGCGATCGCCAAATTGCAGGACTACAAACAGCAGGACGACTCGACCGTCGTGATGAGCCTGCGCTGCATCATCCACTTCGTAGGCGACATGCACTGCCCCGTCCACGTGAAGTACGCCGACCAGAAGAGCTACAACGTCTACCTCAACGGCGACAAGTGCAGTTACCACAACGTATGGGACGACCAGATCATCTCGCGTTCGCACCGCTGGGGCTACCTCGAATACGCGCATCAGTTGGATCGCTGCACCAAACAGCAGATCAAGACGATCACCGCCGGCACGCTGCGCGACTGGTTCCACGAAAACGCCCGCGACAGCCGCCACATCTACGAACTGGTCGGCCCCAATGAGAAACTCGACAAGAACGAAACCAAGTCCTTCGTCAACCATACGCACGAATACGCCGAGCGGCAAATCCTGCGCGCCGGTTACCGGCTGGCACACGTGCTCAACGAACTGTTCGACTAACCGATCCCGCAGATACCGAAAATGAAAAAGACGCTCTTCCTGCTCTCCGCGGCGCTGATTCTCTGCTTCGACTCCGCTTTCGGCTGGGGAAAAATGGGCCACGACGCCATCGCCTACATCGCCGAATGCCACCTTACGCCCAAAGCGAAGAAAACAATCGAAAAGTACATCGGCACCTCCATCGTACACTACGCTTCGTGGATGGACGCCTACCGTTTCGAGCCGCAGTACGCCCACACCTCGCTGTGGCATACCGCCTGGGTCGACGAGAACGACGAGTACGATCCCACGCGCAAGCCCGACGGCAATGCGATCAAGGGAATCGAGGATACGATGGAGCTGCTGCGCGACTACAAGTCGCTGGACGACTCGACGGTCGTGGTCAGCATCAAGTATCTGGTGCATCTGGTGGGCGACATGCACTGCCCGACGCATGTCAAATACCCCGGCATCAAGGGCTTCAACATCTACGTCGACGGCCGCAAGCTCAACTACCACGGCGTCTGGGACAGCTACGTGCTCGACTGCAGCGTGCGATGGAGCGGCATGGAGTTCCAGCACATCCTCGACCGCTGCACCAAGCGGGAGATCAAGGCCATCACCGCCGGATCGGTGCGCGACTGGTTCCACGACTGCGCCGTCTACTGCCGGCAAATCTACGTGCTGGCACAGCCCGACCAGCAGTTCAAAAGTCCCGACGTATGGGAGGATTTCCTCAATCCCGCACTTCCCATCGCCGAACGGCAGATTCTCTACGCCGGCTACCGGCTGGCGCACGTGCTCAACGAACTGTTCGGATAATACCCCATCCAACACGAACACGAAAACGGCGATCCTTTCGGGATCGCCGTTTTCGACAAATACCGTCCGCCCTATTTCTTCTCGGCGGGCGTCAGTTTCTCGGCCGGGACGACGGTCTTCACCGAATCGGTTGCGGGAGCCTCCCCGACAGCCGCAGGTTCGGCCGCAGGCAGCGGTTCGGCCTTCGTTCCCTTGAAGACGAGCGCCTTCTTCCCGTCGTCGAAAAGCGTCAGCACGTCGCCGTCGATCTCGTACTTGTCGGCCTCTTCGAGCAGCTTCGCGAAACGGCTCTCCAAATCCATGTTCGGGCAGGCCATCATCGTGCTGGCCAGCCGCTCGATGTCGAGTCCGTTCCCCTCTTCGAGTTCGTAGGGGCCGAACAGGCGGTTGCAGGCACCCACGCCGTAGACCATCATCCGCGACGGGTCGAGCGTGAAATTGAACGTATCCTCTCCGGCCGCGAAGGCGGGATCGGCCTTGCCGTCCATCTCCGTGAGTTTCCACTGCGTCCCTTCCAGCGGGAGGTTCGTCTTCGGGCTTCCGCAGGCCGCCAGCATCAGCATCGCCGCAGCCGCTCCTAAAATCTGTTTCATCTTCGTAATCATTTTGGTTTCGATCGGTTTCCGATCTTGTTTTCAATAAAAATGCCGGAAGAAGGCAAATCCTGCATCCTTCCGGCAAAATTCGTCATGCGGGACTAATATTCCATTTTCGAGAGCCGCTGATAACCGGCGTAACGCCACTTGGCATTCTCCTCGGCTGCCTCGAACAACTCCTCGGCCTCGGCCGGGAAGGTCTTCAACAGCGAAGTGTAGCGCACCTCCTTCATCAGGAACTCGCGGAATTTCGACCAGTCGGGCTCCTTCGAATCGAGCACGAAGGGATTCTTGCCCTGCTCGGCCAGTTCGGGATTGTAGTGCCACAGGTGCCAGTAACCGCAGGCTACGGCCTCCTTGCCGACGGTCTGCGTGCGCGTCATGCCGCCCTTGATACCGTGGTTGATACACGGCGCATAGGCGATCACGAGCGACGGGCCGGGATAGGCCTCCGCCTCTTTGAGCACGTTGAAGAGCTGCATCTGCGATGCGCCGATCGAAACCTGCGCCACGTAGACGTAGCCGTAGGTCATGGCCATCGCACCGATGTCCTTCTTGCGGATGCGTTTGCCGCTCGACGCGAACTTCGCCACGGCACCCACCGGCGTCGCCTTGGACGACTGACCGCCCGTATTGGAGTAGACCTCCGTGTCGACGATCAGAATATTGACATCCATACCCGACGCCAGCACATGATCCACGCCGCCGTAACCGATGTCGTAGCCCCAGCCGTCGCCGCCGATGATCCACTGCGACTTCTTGACCAGCAGGTCTTTCATCGCCAGAATCTCCTTGCAGGTGTCGCAGCCGCAGGCCTCCATCATCGGGACGAGCCGTGCCGACACCTCGGCCGAACGCGCCGACGAACCGCGCGCTTCGATCCACTCCTTCATCACGCCTTTCAACTCGTCGGAGCACTTCGTGCATTCGGCGATCGCCCGCTCCATGAGGTGCTGTATCTTGTCGCGCTGCTTCTCCACGCCCACGTGCATACCCAGACCGAATTCGGCATTGTCCTCGAAGAGCGAGTTGGCCCACGCCGGGCCCTGTCCCTGCGCATTGGTGCAGTAGGGAGTCGAAGGCGCCGAACCCGAGTAGATCGACGTACAGCCCGTAGCATTGGCCACCATCATCTTGTCGCCGAAGAGCTGCGTAATAGCCTTGATGTAGGGCGTCTCGCCGCAGCCGGCGCAGGCTCCCGAAAACTCGAAGAGCGGCTGCGTGAATTGCAGGTTCTTGACCGAACGGGTCTTGTCGACCGCGTCGCCCTTGTAGCCCACCTTCTCGTTGCAGTACTCCCAGTTCTTCTGCTGATCGAACTGCGATTCGAGCGGTTTCATCACCAGCGCCTTCTGCTTGGCGGGGCAGACGTCCACGCAATTGCTGCAACCCGTACAGTCGAGCGGCGAAATCTGGATGCGGAATTTGTACTCCTTCGTCTCGCCCAGGCCCTGCTTCCATGCTACGCCCGATGCGGCGGCCTCCTCGTCGGTGGCCAGGAACGGACGGATCACGGCATGCGGGCAGACGTAGGCGCACTGGTTGCACTGGATACAGTTGTCGATCTGCCACTCCGGCACGTTCACGGCGATGCCGCGTTTCTCCCACGCCGCCGTACCGTTGTCCCACGTACCGTCCTCACGGCCGTTGAAGGCCGAAACGGGCAGCAGGTCGCCTTTGAGTGCGTTGATCGGATCGACGATGCTGCGCACAAACTCGGGACGCTTCATGTCCACGCCGTGCGACGCCTCCTTCACCTCGATCCCTGCCCACTCGGCGGGCACTTCGACCTTCTCGACCAGCTTGCCGCCGGCGTCGACGGCCGCATAGTTCATGTTGACGATATCCTCGCCCTTCTTGCCGTAGGTCTTCGCAATGGCCTTCTTCATCTCCTCGACGGCCTTGTCGAAGGGAATCACGCCGGCGATCTTGAAGAACGCCGACTGCATGATCGTATTCGTGCGCGAACCCAGTCCCAGCTCGGCGGCGATCTTCGTGGCGTTGATGATATAGAAATTGATCTTGTTCTTGGCCAGATAGACCTTCATGTGATCGGGCAGCGTGCGGCAGGTCGTCGCAGCGTCGTGCACCGAGTTGAGCAGGAACGAACCGCCCGCCTTCAACCCTTTGAGCACATCGTACTTATCGACGTACGACGGCACATGGCACGCTACGAAATCGGGCGTCGTGACCAGATAGGGCGACGTGATGGGCAGGTCGCCGAAACGCAGGTGCGACGAGGTGTAACCGCCCGATTTCTTCGAGTCGTAGGAGAAATAGGCCTGGCAATACTTGTCGGTCGTGCCGCCGATGATCTTGATCGAGTTTTTGTTGGCACCCACCGTGCCGTCGGCGCCCAGTCCGAAGAAGAGTGCCTCGAACGTACCGGGCTTGGCCATCGATATCTCCTCGCCCACGGGCAGCGAACGATTCGTCACGTCGTCGACGATGCCCACCGTGAACTGGTTCTTCGGTTCGCCGGCTTTCAGATTCTCGAACACGGCGAGCATCTGCGCCGGCGTAGTGTCCTTCGACGAGAGACCGTAACGGCCGCCGATGATGAGCGGTTTGCGCTCGGCGGGAATCTCCTTGCACGTGGCGAACGCCTCGACCACGTCCAGATAGAGCGGATCGCCGTTGGCTCCCGGCTCCTTGGTACGATCCAACACGCAGATGCGCTTCACAGTCTCGGGCAGCACGGCGCCGAGGTATTTCACCGAGAAGGGACGGTAGAGGTGTACGGTCACCACACCCACCTTCCCGCCGCGGGCGTTCAGGTAGTCGACCGTCTCTTTGAGCGTCTCGGTCACCGAACCCATCGCCACGACGACATGCTCGGCATCCTCCGCACCGTAATAGACGAAAGGCTTGTAGTCGCGGCCCGTGATCGCGGAGATCTCGCGCATCGCCTCGGCCACCATGTCGGGCACGGCGTCGTAGAACTTGTTCGCGGCCTCGCGCGTCTGGAAATAGATGTCGGGATTCTGGGCCGTACCGCGCGTCACGGGGTGCTCGGGGTTGAGCGCGCGGGCACGGAACTCTTTCAGCGCGTCGCGGTCGAGCATCGCCGTAAGGCGCGCCTCGTCGATCAGCTCGATCTTCTGGATCTCGTGCGAGGTGCGGAATCCGTCGAAGAAGTGGAGGAACGGCACGCGCGATTTGAGCGCCACGATGTGCGCCACGCCCGCCAGATCCATCACCTCCTGCACCGACGAGGTAGCCAGCATCGCGAAACCGGTCTGGCGCGTGGCCATCACGTCCTGATGATCGCCGAAGATCGACAACGACTGCGCGGCCAGCGCACGCGCCGAGACGTGGAACACGCCCGGGAGCAGTTCGCCCGAAATCTTGTACATATTGGGAATCATCAGCAGCAACCCCTGCGATGCGGTGAACGTCGAGGTCAGCGCGCCGCTCTGCAACGAACCGTGCACGGCACCCGCGGCACCGGCCTCCGACTGCATTTCGACGACCTTGACCGTCTCTCCGAAGATGTTTTTGCGACCCTGGGCCGCCCACTCGTCGACCAATTCCGCCATGGTCGACGACGGCGTGATGGGATAGATTGCAGCCACCTCCGAAAACAGGTAGGCGATGTGTGCCGCAGCATAATTTCCATCACAGGTGATAAATTTTTTCTCTGCCATATCAATAGACTTGAAAATTGTTAATTTTCAACATTTTACACACATACATGCGCGCAAGACTGATGCAAAGGTATAAAATTCCCCCAAGAGTACCCAGCATTTTTTGCGTTAGTTTTTTAACAGTCGGAATGTTATTCTTTTCACACTCCGCCCGGTTGTTTTCTCCGCCGAAATCCTCTATCTTTGCACTCGGAGAATTCCGGCCCGATAGGCGGCGTTCCGGCAGAAAAACGCATCGGATTCTGCACGCGACTTGCACTATCTCCGCCTCAAACCCCACACGATGATACCGTACAAACGACATACCCTTTCCAACGGGCTGACGGTGGCCGTCAACCGCGACCGCCAGTCGAAACTCGCGGCCGTAAACATCCTCTACAAGGTCGGGGCGCGCAACGAAGATCCCGCCCGCACGGGCTTCGCGCACCTGTTCGAACACCTCATGTTCCGCGGCACGCGCGACGTGCCCGATTTCGACCTGCCGGTGCAGATGGCCTGCGGCGACAACAACGCCTTCACCAATAACGATTATACGGACTTCTATATTACCTTGCCGAAGGACAATATCGAGACGGCCCTCTGGCTGGAAGCCGACCGCATGACCGGACTCGACATCTCGCCCGAAGCGCTCGAAACCGAAAAACGGGTCGTCATCGAGGAGTACAAGCAGCGTTATCTCAATCAGCCTTACGGCGATCAGGGAATGCTGCTGCGTTCGCTGGCCTATACCCTCCACCCTTACCGCTGGGCTACGATCGGGCTTACGCCCGACCATGTGGCCCGCGCGACGATCGACGAGGTGCGCGCCTTCTACCGCCGCTGGTACCACCCCTCGAACGCCATTCTGTCGGTCTCGGCCGACATCGACGAAGAGCGGGTCTTCGAACTGGCTGAACGCTACTTCGCCCCGATCGCTGACACGCCCTCCGCAGCCGGCCCGCTGCCCGCCGAACCCGAACAGACGGCCGAACGCAGGCTCGAAGTCGAGCGCGACGTACCGGCCACGGCGGTGACGGTCGCCTACCCCATGGGCGACCGCCTTTCGCGGGATTTCTATCTGGGCGACATGGCCTCCGACATCCTGTCGGGCGGCGATTCGGCACGGCTCTACGAACGGCTCGTCAAGCGCGACCGGCTCTTTTCGAGCGTCAACGCCTACATCACGGGCGACGTCGATCCGGGGCTTTTCGTCCTCACGGGGCACCTGCTGCCGGGACGCACCGTCGAGGAGGCCGAAGCGGCCTTCGCCCGCGAAATCGAGGAGATGCAAACCCTCCCCGCGAGCGACTACGAGATCGAAAAGGTGAAGAACAAGTTCGAAGCGAACGCCCTGTTCGGCGAGTTGAACGTGATGAACAAGGCGATGAACCTGGGTTACTACGAAATGCTCGGCGATCCCGGCCTCGTCAACCGCGAGGTGGAGCTCTACCGCTCCGTCACGGCGGCCGAACTGACCGACTTCGCGCGCCGCACCTTCCGCGCCGCACGCCGTTCCACCCTTATCTACCGCGCGACACGATGAAACAACCGCAACTCACCACTCCGTCGGACATATCGCTCCACGAACCCCTCCGCCGCACGCTCCCCAACGGCGTGACGATCCACACGCTCTGCGCCGCGGAATTCGAGGTCGTGCGCGTCAGCTTCGTCTTCCGCGCCGGCTCGGCGCAGCAGCGCAAGGCGTTCGTCGCCACGTCGACCGCCAACCTGCTGAGCGAGGGGACGCGCGACATGACCTCGCAGCAGATCGCCGAACAATTCGACTTCTACGGCTCCTATTTCGACGTGAACGTCGACCGCGACTACGTCTACATCAGCTTCTGTTCCCTGTCGAAATATTTCCGGCAGACGCTCGCCGTCGCCGAACAGATCCTGCTTCACCCCCTCTTTCCCGAAGAGGAGGTCGCCTCCTACCGCGAAAAGCGCAAGCAGCGGCTGCGCATCGAGCGCATGAAGGTCGAGACCGAGGCCCGCGAAGCCTTCGCCCGCGCGCTTTTCGGCCCGGAACACCCCTACGGAATAACATGGCCCGAAACAGCCTACGACGACCTCACGCGCGACGACCTGCTCGATTTCTACGCACGCCACTATACCGCCCGCAACTGTTTCGTGGTGTGCAGCGGCGCAGCCGACGCGGCCGTCGTCGACGCAGTGACCGAGGTGGCCGGACAGCTGCCCGCAGGCGCCGACCGCGCCGCAGAACCGTTCCCGCCGGCTGTCACGACGCCCCATGCCGCAGTGCCCCACGCAGGGGCCGTGCAGTCGTCGATCCGCATCGGCCGGCTGCTCTTCGGCCGCAACCACCCCGATTACGTCGGGATGCAGGTGGTGGCGATGCTGCTGGGCGGTTATTTCGGGTCGCGCCTGATGCAGAACCTGCGCGAAGCGAACGGGTTCACCTACGGCGTGGTCGCAGCGATGGTCAACCTCGAACGCGAAGGCTACCTGGCCGTCGCGACGCAGGTAGCGCGCGACGCGACCGAGCAGGCGCTCGCAGAGATCTACCGCGAAATCGAACGACTGCGCACGGAACCCGTCGCCGAGGAGGAGCTGTCGCTGGTGCGCAACATGATGACGGGCGAGATGATGCGTATTCTCGACGGGCCGTTCGGCATCGCCGACGTCACGATCGAAAATATCCTCTGCGGCCGACGCAACGACGTCGTGAGCGAGAATCTGCAACGCATCCGAGCCATTACCCCCGCCGAGGTGCAGCGGCTCGCCGTGAAATACCTGCCGCGCGAAGCGCTGGTCACGGTCGTGGCGGGAGGACCGGAAAGCGTCCTCTGACGGGACGCCGGCAGTTCGGCCGCCGCCATCCGATTCCGGCCCGACGGAGCCGGAATTTGCTTTTCCGGACGAAATGCGTTATTTTTGCCTTCGTCCCGCAGGGACTTTTCGGAAAGTTAGGTTTTTAATAAAACGATTGCAATGAAAAAAATTTTCTGGTTGCTGGCAGGACTCGCAGCGGGTCTTGCGGCAGGGTGCAGCGACGACGCGAACGAGGGGGGGGTACTGACGGCCCCGCGCCCATCCCCGAACCCGAACCGCTGAGCCAGCTCACGGCCGACGTCTCATTCACGCCCCAAAGCGCGAAACTCGTCCGCGAAGCGGCATTCGACAAAGAGGGAGGCGAGGGATACTTGCTCACGCTCACCGACGCCGAAGGCGCCGAAATCCGCGTCGCGCTCCGTGCGGACGAAGGCGCTTCGCCGTTCGGTCGGTACGACTTCTCGCGTGCGAACGACTGCGTGCCGGGGTCGAACGACGGCTCCGACGCGGCGACGGGCAGCTGGTACTACGCCTCGCAGAAAGCCGTCGCCCCGATCGTGGGCGGCGTGCTGGATCTGAGCCGTGTACCGGGCAACAAACCCTCCGATACGAGCTACCGCGTGCAGGTCGCCTTCGAGGACGACCATTCGCCCGCCTTCGGGATCACGGCCGTCTATTCGGGAGCGATGACGCTCGAAGGGGTCGACGCCACGCCCGACGCGACGACGGCTACAACTCGTGGGGCATCGACTTCGACAACGCCGATTTCACGCACCTGCTGAGTATCTTCGAATTCAACGTCGCACCCGACGCCACCGAGCAGGACGGAATCCCCGCCGGCATCTACACGATCACCGAGGACTACGCTCCCAACACCGTCACATGGGCGACCTACGACGAGGAGATGACCTACCTCTCGACGGGAACGGTCACCGTCGAACGCGACGGAGAGGAGTACAAGGTCACGGTCGACGCCGTCGACGAATACGACGCTCCGTTCAAGGCCGATTTCGCAGGACAGATCTACTACGAAAACACCTCCGAGCAGGCCTCGATCTCACCCCGCGAGGTCTACGTGGTCTGCTACGGCGAGAAAGACGGACTGACCAACTGGTACATCACGCTCGTCGACCGGGGCTATCTCACCACGCGCGACGCCGTCGGCAACTGCTACTACGGCTCGATCCTCCATTTCGACCTGCGCAGCGACGCAGCCAACGATTACGCAGACGGAGTGCCCGAAGGCACGTTCGCCGTACGGAACGGACAGTCGGGCGTGGGCATCTGGGGCGGCGACAACGCCGCATGTACCTCGTTCCTCGCCGAATATTTCAGCGGCTCGCCCGCGATCGGCAAGCTGACGGAAGGCAACGTCACGATCGCGCGCGACGGCGAGTGGTACGAAATCTCGTTCGACGGGCTGACCCTCGCAGGAAGCGATCAGACATCGCTCACGGGAAGCTACGAAGGGCGCATGCAATACATCGACGCACGGGAGTAAGCTCTTCGACACTTTATGGAAAAACGCCTTCGAACCGTGGTTCGAAGGCGTTTTTTATCCGGCCGGCCGAGGGGGGGGGTCAGCCCCCGATCCGCTGCTCCACCCACTGCGTGAGCGCCACGAAATCGGCCACAGACAACTGTTCGGCGCGCTGCGAGAAAAAGGGATGCTCCGCCCCGCCGAAATCGCCGAAGGCGGCGCGCAGCGAATTGCGCAGCATCTTGCGCCGCTGACCGAACGAAGCCTTGACCACGCGCACGAACAGCCGCTCGTCGCACGCCAGCCGCACGACGCCGTTGCGGCGCAGGCGGATGACGGCGCTTTTGACCTTGGGCGGCGGGTTGAAGACCTTCTCCCCTACCGTGAAGAGGTACTCGATGTCGTACCACGCCTGCAACAGCACCGAGAGGATGCCGTACTCCTTCGATCCGGGCGGGCAGGCGATCCGCTCGGCCACCTCGCGCTGGATCATGCCCACGCACTCGGGGACAAGGTCGCGATGCTCCAACACCTTGAAAAAAATCTGCGAAGAGATGTTGTAAGGGAAATTTCCGATCACACGCACTCCGTCGGGAAACAACGCGCGCAACTCCATGCGCAGGAAATCGCCCGCCATGAGCCGCGGCGTGAATTCGGGATAGTGGGCACGGAGGTAGTCGACGCTCTCGGCATCGATCTCGGCACCCCACACGACGATGTCGCTGCGCCGCAGCAGGAACTGCGTCAGCACGCCCATGCCGCATCCCACCTCCAACACCGGCGCCGGCGCCTCGGCCGTACCGCCCGACAGGGCGTCGCAGATTTTGCGCGCTATGTTCAGATCGACCAGAAAATGCTGGCCCAAAGCCTTTTTCGCCCTGACTTCACCCACTCGGCAATCGTTTTACGGAATCCGGCGGCGCACCGCGCGCCGCCGCACGGCAAAGGTAGCGATTTTTCCGGAAAGAGCCGCTGCGGAGAGCGGAAAACGCCACGCCCTTTTCCCGACGATCCTCGAAAACCCGTCCGTCGCGGATCCCCGACAGGTCAAAATCAGTATTTACACGTACGGAAATCCGACCGGAAAAGCCGATCTTTGCGACGTCGAATTTTCGCAGAAACGCAATGAATTACCGTTCCGCAAGATGAAAAACCTCTTAGCTCAACTCAAAACCGAAGACTGGGTGATCGTACTGGCCGGCGGCGCGATCCTTGCACTCGCACTACTCTTTCCCGCCGGAATGCCGGCCATGCCCAAGACGCTGGCCGGCGGCGATGCGTGGCTCGAAGCCGGCTGCATGTTCGCCTTCCTGTTCGTGCTGACCTGCCTCTGCATGGCCGTGCTGGGACGTCCGGTCAAGGGAATCTTCGGCTCGCTGCTGGCGATTTTCGCCGTCGCGCTGGCGGCACAGGCCGTGGCATCCGTCCCGCTGTTCAAGGATTTGGGACTGGAATCGGTCTTCTTCTCGGTGATCTTCGGCCTGGCGGTCAGCAACTTTTTCCGGGTTCCGGCATGGCTGAAACCGGCGATCCAAAGCGAATTCTATATCAAAATAGGCATCGTCTGCCTCGGCGCGACGATCCTCTTCGGCGAAATTCTCCATTCGGGCGTCTATGCGCTCGCGCAGGCCTTTATCGTCGTCTTCCTCGTCTGGTACTTCGCCTTCTGGGTCTCGCGCCGCATGAAGGTCGACGACGAAATGGCCACCATGCTATCCAGTTCGGTGTCGATCTGCGGCGTTTCGGCGGCGATCGCCACCTGCGGTGTCATCAAGGGCGACAACAAGAAACTCTCCTACATCATCTCGCTGGTGCTCGTATGCGCCGTTCCGATGATGTACGTCATGCCGTGGCTGGCGAAACTCGTCCTGCCCGCACTGCTCGGCGATCCGAAGGTCGTCGAAGAGGTGGCCGGCGCCTGGATGGGCGGTACGATCGACACGACGGGAGCCGTCGTGGCGTCGGGCGCACTGCTGGGCGAAACGGCCGAGCAGACGGCCGTGATCGTCAAGTCGTCGCAAAACGTGCTGCTGGGGCTGGCGGCTTTCGTCATCTCGCTCTACTGGTCGTACCGCGGCCGCGAGGGGCAGGAGAAGCCGTCGGCCGGCGTGATCTGGGATCGTTTCCCGAAATTCGTCGTAGGGTTCGTCGCAGTCTCGCTCCTGTTCAGCCTCTTCTTCGACGGCGGCGCCGGCACTCCCGACGCCATGGTGCGCGGCACGGCGAAGAATTTCAGCAACACGCTTTTCAGCATCGCCTTCGTCTGCATCGGGTTGGAAACACGTTTCTCGGAGATCTTCTCCAAAGAGAACCGCAACGCGCTGTGGGCCTTTCTCTCGGCGCAGACATTCAACATCGTCGTCACGTTCATCGTGGCCTTCCTGCTGTTCGGCGTCCTGAAACCGATGTGGGCCTGACCGTCGTCGGAAAGAGTCCGCCCCACACCCGACCCTACGGCAACCGCCCCGACTGCACTCATTGCAGTCGGGGCGGTTGCCGTTCCGGACGCAGATTACGGCTTCGGCAGCCGGTAGAGGAATTCGAACGGCTCGGAGACGACGAACCGCGAGGTCGCGTCGCCCGCATACATCTCCCCGCCGGTGAGCGTCAACCGCCGCGCGGGAGCGCCCTCCGACAAATCCACCCGACTGAGATCGACCCAGAACAGCGACGGCACCATCGTCCCCTCGAAATAATAGACCTTGTTCTTCTGATCGCAGACCGAACGCCAGCGCGTCGAGGAGATATGGGGCTGATCGGGCGTCGAAATGCCGAACGGCACCGAGACGTTGCGCATCACGCTCAGCACGGCAGGTACACCCACCGCGGCGTCGGCCGTCTGCGGGATGACGCCGATATAGAACGACGCCCGCGCGAAACGGTCGCTCGAACGATTCGTTCCGGGCAGCATCTTCAAACCTCCGATCGCCTCCCAATAGTCGTTGACGGCCAGTTGCAGATCGTAACGCGGCGAATTGGTCATCACCCGATACTGCCGGCCCTCATGGATCCGAAGCCGGCCGTCGATGTATTCCAAAATGGCGCTGTCGCCCGTCGCATCCGAAATGGCCAGATGCAGGCGCGACTTCGTGCCGTTGGGCATGTCGGGCGCGTCGATGTAAATCCCGTCGCCCCGCAGCGCACCGACCGCCTCGGACACCGTTCCGAAATTGTCGAGCACGTACTGCGTCCACATCGCGATCCCCATCACGGGACGCTTGCCCTGCTTGCCGTAATCCGATTCGGGCAGAAAGAGCAGGCTGGCTACCAACCCCGCTTCGTTCATGCCGTCGCACGTGGCGAAATCGTAGGCCGAAGCGACCACGCTGCCGTACTTGGCACGCCAGCGAAGCGTCGTGTCGCGGTCGTATCCGGCGCGTTCCATGCCGCGGGGGAAGAGGTAGAGATTCGTCCCGATCTCCTCCTTCCAATCCATCGTCCGCCCCGTAATGACCAACCCGTCACGCCCCAGATAGACCGCCCGCGTACAGGCATCGGCAGTCGCCGCAGCCGCGAGGAGGGCCAGCGCACCGGCCGCCGCTCCCCAGAATAGTCTTGTCTTCATCTTACTTGCAATTTACGGGCGGGATTCGTCCCGCCGCGAACGAACGTGCATATTCGATGCCGGAATCGACGGACGGACGCGCATCAGCGCAGGTAACGTTTCAGATACGGCCGCAGGATCGCCTCCATCGCATCGAATCCGTCGGAGGTCGGATGCACACCGTCGCGGGTGTAGCGGGCGTCGAGCGCGCGGTCGGCGTCGGCCAGGCCGGGGTGAAAATCGACCCACTCGCAACCGTTGTCAAGCGCATACTCCCGCAGCATCCGGTTGAGCCGGTCGATCCGGTCGGGAGCGTCGGTCACTTCGGGGCGCCAGCCGTAACGCGCCGCCGGAAGCACCGAACAGAGGAAGACCCGCATCCCGTGCGCCCGCGCCAGTTCGGCCATCGAGCGGATATTGTCGGCGATCCGCTCCTCGTCGATCGGGCCGTTGTTGCGCGCGATGTCGTTCGTTCCGGCCAGAATCACGACTGCCCGCGGCCGCAGCGCCACCACGTCGCACTGGAACCGTGCCAACATCTGCGCCGTCACCTGTCCGCTGATACCGCGTGCGGCGAAACCGTTCGCGTCGAAGAACGAGGGATGAGCCGAGTACCACCCTTCGGTAATCGAATCCCCGATGAAGACGACCTTCGGTCGTACTGCAAGCGCCGCATTGGCAGCCGCATACCGTCCCGTATTCGCCCAATCCCGCGACTGGCCTCCGGCTGAAAGCCACACCGTCGCACACAACCATAAAGCAACCAATCTTTTCATCCGAATATCTGTTTCGGGACAAACGTTTTCGAATTCATGAAGAGACCGCCGAGGAGGTGTGCAAGTCGTACGGTCCTCAGCCTCCGGCGGCATGAATGCCTCCGCATCCGCCGCACGACACCCCGTCCGATACGGTCAACAGCTCGAAGCGGTCACCTTCCGGCCGCCCGACCGTCGGGAATCCGCCGAAGCTCCCCACGGGAACGGCGCGGATCAATTGCCCTGCTCGCACATGAACTTGATGCGCACCAGCCGGATCTCCTCCTCCGTGTAGTCGCCGCCCAGCTCCTCGACCGCGTCGTCGAGCGAATCGCTCTCGGCATCCTCCTTGAAATAGAGGTAGATGTCCTCGGCCTTGTCCTCGTCCATGAACTCATCGATATAATAGGAGATGTCGAGCCGCGTACCGGAATTGACGATCCCCTCAATCTCGGTGAGCAGTTCGTCGAAATCGAGGTTCTTCGCGCGGGCGATATCCTCGAAATCCATCTTGCGGTCGATCGACTGGATGATGAAGATCTTGTTGCCCGACTTGTTGCCCACCGATTTCACGACCATGTCCTGCGGGCGGATGATCTCCTTCTCCTCGACATAGGCGCGGATCAGCTTGATGAACTCGGCGCCGAACTTCTTCGCCTTGCCGACGCCGACGCCCGAGATGTTCTGCATCTCGTCGAGCGTCACGGGATACTGGATCGACATATCTTCGAGCGACGGGTCCTGGAACACGACGAACGGCGGCAGATTGTGCTGCTTGGCGACCTTCTTGCGCAGGTCTTTGAGCATCGAGAAAAGCTCCTCGTCGGCCGCCCCCCCGCGTCCGCCCGCCGGTGCGGCGGCTTCGGCCTCGCGCTCCTCGGCGTCGTAGTCGTGGTCGAGCGTAATCATCACGGGGAAGGGCGAACGGAGATACTCCTCGCCCTTGGCGTTGATCGAAATCAATCCGTAATTCTCGATATTCTTGTCGGCCAGCCCCAGGATCAACGCCTGACGCATCACCGCACCCCAATATTTGGCGTCGTGCTCCTCGCCCGCACCGAACCATTCGAGCTTGTTGTGGCCGTAGCTCTTGATCTGCGCCGTCAGCCGGCCCGTCAGCAGGTTGGTCAGGTGATCGACCTTGAACTTGTCGCCGATGGCACGCAGCGCTTCGAGCGCCAGCACGAGCGACGCCCGCGCATCGACCTTCGGTTTGGGATGACGGCAGTTGTCGCAATTGCAGCAGTTGTCCTCCGTATACTCCTCGCCGAAATAGTGCAGCAGCGTCTTGCGGCGGCACATCGAACTCTCGGCATAGGAGACCGTCTCCTGCAACAGCAATTTGCCGATCTCCTGCTCGGCGATCGGTTTGCCCTGCATGAACTTTTCGAGTTTCTGGATATCCTTGTAACTGTAAAAGGCCAGACAGTGACCCTCGCCGCCGTCGCGCCCGGCACGACCCGTCTCCTGATAATACCCTTCGAGCGACTTGGGAATGTCGTAATGGATGACGAACCGCACGTCGGGCTTGTCGATACCCATGCCGAAAGCGATCGTGGCGACGATCACGTCGGCGCGCTCCATCAGGAAATCGTCCTGATTCTTGGCGCGCGTGGCCGCATCCATGCCCGCATGATAGGGCAACGCCTTGACGCCGTTGGCCACCAGCAGCTCGGCCAATTCCTCGACCTTCTTGCGGCTCAGACAATAGATGATGCCGCTGCGCCCCTCCTTCTGCTTGATGAAGCGGATGATGTCGCGGTCCACGTCGTTCTTGGGACGGATTTCGTAATAGAGATTCGGACGGTTGAACGACGATTTGAAAACCGAGGCGTCGTTCATGCCGAGGTTCTTCTGGATGTCCAGCTGCACCTTCGGCGTGGCCGTCGCCGTCAGGGCGATCAGCGGCGCCGTGCCGATCTCGTTGATGATCGGGCGGATGCGGCGGTACTCCGGACGGAAATCGTGGCCCCACTCCGAAATGCAGTGCGCCTCGTCGATGGCGTAGAACGATATCTTGATTTTGCGCAGAAACGCGACGTTGTCCTCCTTGGTAAGCGACTCGGGGGCGAAATAGAGCAACTTGGTGCGCCCCTCCAACACGTCGGCGCGCACCTGCGCCACGGCGGTCTTGTTGAGCGACGAATTGAGGAAATGGGCGATGCCCGACTCCGACGAGAAAGTGCGCATGGCGTCCACCTGATTCTTCATCAGGGCGATCAGCGGCGAAATGATGATCGCCACGCCGTCCATCAGCAGCGCCGGCAGCTGGTAACAGAGCGACTTGCCGCCGCCCGTGGGCATCAGCACGAACGTGTCTTTTCCAGCAAGCACATTGCGGATTACAGCCTCTTGATTGCCTTTGAACGACGAAAAGCCGAAATACTCCTTGAGCTTCCCGTGTAACAAAGTATCTTCGATTTGCTTCATTGTGCTTACAGACTCCTTAGTGAAATGAAATTTTATGTAAAGATAAAAAATATTTCGGAAAAAAACATAACTTTGTGAAAATTTATCAAAAGAAATGCGCCTTTTCACAAGCGAACTCGTCAAGAAATACAAAGCCCGCACGGTCGTCAACCACGTCTCGATCGACGTCAACCAGGGAGAGATCGTCGGACTGCTGGGGCCCAACGGCGCGGGAAAGACCACCACGTTCTACATGATCGTCGGGCTGATAAAGCCGAACGAGGGGAAAATCTTCCTCGAAGACAACGAGGGCCGCGTCGCCGAACTGACCGACGAACCGGTCTACCGCCGTGCGCAGATGGGCGTGGGGTATCTGGCGCAGGAGGCTTCGGTCTTCCGCCGGCTGAGCGTCGAGGACAACATCCGCGCCGTACTCGAAATGACCCGTTTCTCGAAGGAGTATCAGGCCGAGCGCGTCGAGGCGCTCATCAAGGAGTTCCGCTTGGAGAAGGTGCGCAAAAGCATGGGCATCCAGCTTTCGGGCGGCGAGCGCCGCCGCACGGAGATCGCCCGCGCCGTGGCGATCAATCCGGCGTTCATCCTGCTCGACGAACCCTTCGCCGGCGTCGACCCGATCGCCGTGGAGGACATCCAGTCGATCGTCGCCACGCTCAAAAACAAGAATATCGGCGTCATCATCACCGACCACAATGTCGACGAGACGCTCGCGATCACCGACCGCGCCTACCTGCTCTACGAGGGCAAGGTGCTCAAAACGGGTTCGCCGGAGGAGCTGGCCGCCGACCCCGAAGTGCGCAAACGCTATCTGGGCAAGCACTTCGAACTGCGCCGCAGCCCGACGATCGACCGCCTACGGCAGCAGGGCGCCGAAGCGCAGCGCTCCGTTTCGGAAACCGATGCCGAAGCTACGCACGAGTAGCCCGACACGCCGCCGCACGAATACATACAACGACCGAATAGTTAAACCACTGCGAACGACTCTATGGATAGATCCGTCCCGCCGGGGGAGATACAAGGAGAGCTTACTCCCCCCTGCTCGAAAAGTTACGCGCAGCGCGCCCTCGCGGCGGCGCTTCTGGCAGAGGGAGAATCCACACTGCGTAACATCGAACTGTGCGACGACACCCGCTCGGCCATGCGCTGCATCGAAGCGCTGGGTGCCGACGTCACGGTCGTCGACCCTCATACACTGAAAATACGGGGCGGTCTGGCCCCGCGCGGGCGCACGCTCCACGTGGGCGAATCGGGTCTTTCGACCCGGCTGTTCACGCCGATCGCAGCCCTTGCGGGCGTTCCGCTTCGCATCGAGGGCGAAGGGACGCTGCTGCGCCGCCCGATGACGATGATGATCGCCCCGCTCCGGCAGCTGGGCGTCGAGGTGCGCCACCGCGACGGGTTCCTCCCGTTCGACGTCTGCGGCCCGCTGCACAGCGCGACGGTCGAGGTCGACGGTTCGGTCTCGTCGCAGTTCATCACCGGCCTGCTGCTCGCGCTGCCGGCCGCCCGCGGCGAATTCACGATCGACGTGCGGCGCGCCGTCTCCACACCTTATATCGATATGACGGTCGAGGCGGCACACCGCTTCGGTGCGGAGATCCTCCACAACGGCTACACCCAGTTCTACATCGAAGGCGGCCAGCGCTACCGACCGACCGATTACAGCATCGAAGGCGACTGGAGCGCCGCCGCCACGCTGCTCGTGGCGGGAGCCGTCGCCGGCGAAGTGACGCTGCACAACGTGTCGATCCTTTCGAAGCAGGCCGACACGGCCGTCTGCACCGCACTGGTACGGGCGGGCGCGGAGCTGATCCACGAAGCGGATCGCATCACCGTCCGCCGCCGTCCGCTCCGGGCCTTCGAGTTCGACGCCACGCAGTGCCCCGACCTCTTCCCGCCGCTGGCGGCGCTGGCCGCCGCCTGCGAAGGCGAAAGCCTCATCACAGGCACGTCGCGCCTTGCGCACAAGGAGAGCGACCGCGCCGAGACGCTGCGCGAGGAGTACGCCAAGGTCGGCATCGAGATCGACCTCTCGACGCCCGACGTCATGCGCATCCGCGGCGGTGCGATCCGTCCGGCACGGGTATTCAGCCACGGCGACCACCGCATCGCCATGTCGATGGCCGTCTCGGCTCTGCGTTCGTCGGGTGCGATCACGATCGAAGGGGCCGAAGCGGTGGCCAAGAGCTATCCGCGTTTCTTCGAAGACCTGGAATCGCTGCGCGTAAATTAATCATGACTGCTATATCTAACTTTACACCTCGTCGGTTTTTCGGACCGCTACACACGCCCGCTTGTCGGAGCGTTCGCGGCTACGCCGCGTTTACAGATTGGACCCACCCCCAAACCCCTGCCTTAGCGGGGGCTTCGGGCAAGGCCCGCCTGGCTGGCAGGGCTTTGAGGTGCGGCAGTGTAGAATGGCATGTAGCAGCCTTAACCGATCCATACCTATGAACAGCTTCGGCACTCTCTTCCGCATCACCCTTTGGGGTGAATCCCACGGTTCGCAGATCGGCGTCACGCTCGACGGCGTACCGGCCGGGCTTCCGCTCGACATTCCCGATTTCGAAGCCGATCTGGCCCGACGCCGCAGCGGCGCCAAAGGGACGACGCCGCGCCAGGAAAACGACCTGCCGCAGATCGTGTCGGGACTCTACAAGGGACACACCACGGGCGCACCGCTGACGCTCGTCTTCGAAAACGCCAACACCCGTTCGGGCGACTACGACAACCTGCTCACGCAGCCTCGTCCTTCGCACGCCGACCGCACGGCGGCCGTCAAGTTCGAAGGGTGGAACGACCCGCGGGGCGGTGGCCACTTCTCGGGCCGACTGACGCTGGCACTCGTAGCCGCGGGCGTCGTAGCGAAAAAAATACTCGGCGGTGCGACCTTCTCCACGCGGTTGACCGCCGTCGGCGGCCAGACCGATCCGGCACGGTTCGACGACGCGATCGACGACGCCCTGCGCGACGAAGACTCCGTGGGCGGCATCGTCGAATGCCGCGTAGCGGGCATCCCCGCCGGCTGGGGCGAACCCTTTTTCGACTCGGTCGAAAGCGCGGCGGCACACCTGCTCTTCGCCATCCCCGCGATCAAAGGGGTGGAGTTCGGCGACGGGTTTGCCGCAGCAGCCCTGCGCGGTTCCGCCCATAACGACCCGATCGCCGACGCCGACGGCCGCACGGCGACCAACCATGCGGGCGGCATCGCGGGCGGCATAACCAACGGCAACGAACTCGTCGTGCGCGCGGCCGTGAAACCGACGGCCAGCATCGCCCGCGAACAGCAGACCTTCGACTTCGCCGCCGGCCGCGTCGCACCGCTCCGCATACGGGGACGGCACGACGCCTGCATCGCCCTGCGCGCGGCCGTTGTCGTCGAAGCGGCGATGGCCGTCGCACTCGCCGACTTCAAACTCCGCGACCGATGCCGACGCGCCGCGAAGTGATCGACCGCATCCGCCGTGCGATCGCGCCGCTCTACGAGCCGCGCGAAGCCGAGCAGATCGCCCGCCGCTTCGTCTTCGAGCGGTGCGGCATCACGCTGACGCAATACGCCGTCGCCCCCGAAGCGCAGGCCGACATCCCCGACCTCGAAGAATCCGTCCGCCAGCTGGCCGCCGGACGCCCCGTGCAATACGTGCTGGCGCATACCGAGTTCTGCGGCATGACCTTCGAAGTCGGCGAAGGCGTTCTGATCCCGCGTCCCGAAACCGAGGAGCTGGTCGCAGCCGCCGCGGCCGAGGCTGTCGCCGGAACCGCAGCGCTCGACGTGGGAACCGGAAGCGGCTGCATCGCCGTAAGTCTCGCGCGGCTTATCCCCGATGCGCGCGTAACGGCCGTCGACCTCTCGCCGCAGGCACTCGCCGTCGCACGCCGCAATGCCGTGCGGCTGGGCGCCGAAGTACGCTTCGTGCAGGCCGACGCATTGGCCGGCTTGCACGAACTGCCCGACGCGGCGTTCGACCTCATCGTCTCCAATCCGCCCTACGTGCCGCAGAGCGACCGCGCGGCGATGCACGTCAACGTGCGGGACTACGAACCGCCCGAAGCGCTCTTCGTCCCCGACGACGATCCGCTGCGCTTCTACCGCGCGATCGGTCGCGCCGCACGCCGGCTGCTGCGCCCCGACGGACGGCTCTGGTTCGAAATCTACGAACGGCTGGCCGACGAGACGGCGCGGCTGCTCGCCGACGAAGGGTTCGGCGACATCGCCGTGCGACGCGACATCAACGACAAACCGAGAATACTATGCTGTACGGCAAGAAAATAAACGCGGCGCCCCGCACCAAGACACCGGAACAGGCGCTCGCCGCGCTGATGCGCCTCTGCGCCCGCGCCGAACGCTCGGAGGAGGACGCACGCCGACTGATGACACGCTGGGGCGTAGCACCGGCCGATCGGGAACAGGTGCTCGAACGTTTGCGCCGCGACCGATTCATCGACGACGCCCGCTACGCCGAAGCCTTCGTGCACGAAAAGATCAACCTCAGCGGCTGGGGCGCACGCAAGATCGCCGACGCGCTGCACCGCAAACGCATCGCCCGCGAGACGATCGAGCGCGCGCTCGCGGCGCTCGATGCCGGTACGGCACGCGAACGGCTGGCCGACCTGCTGCGCCGCAAGGTGCGCACCACCCGCGCCGCAACACCTTATGAACTGAAAAACAAACTGATCCGCTACGGTCTCGCACAGGGCTACGACTACGAAGCCGTGCGCGACGCGGCGGACGCGCTCATCGCAACGACCGACGACTCATGCGACACATTCTTTTAACGCTGTTGTTTTCGGGCGGGCTTCTGGCCGCCCCCGCGCAGGAACCTCGATCCGAACGTTACCGCTTCCCCGTCCGCAACGTGGCGGGGCTCTACTCGGCCAACTTCGGCGAGATGCGCCCCAACCATTTCCATTCGGGCGTGGACATCAAGACCGACGGCGTGACGGGCAAGCCCGTCGTGGCTGCCGCCGACGGCTACGTGGTGCGCATTGCCGTCTCGCCCGGCGGGTACGGCCGCGCACTCTACATCGCGCACCCCGACGGCACGACGACCGTCTACGGCCACCTCGAACGCTTCCGCACCGACATCGAATCCTACCTGCGCTACAAACGCTACGAGCAGGGGCGCAGCAACGTCGATTTCACCTGCAAGCCTTCGTTATTCCCCGTCCGCGCGGGCGACACGGTCGCCCTGTCGGGCAATTCGGGCATGTCGTTCGGGCCGCATCTCCACTTCGAGGTGCGCCGCAGCTCCGACCAGCGGACACTCAACACGCTGGCCGCGAAACTGCTGCCCGTACGCGACCGTATCGCACCCCGCATCATGCGGCTGCACTACGTCGAGGTCGACTCGCTCGGCGACGTTCCCGTCCACAGCCGCCCCCGCACCTTCGACGTGGTACGCCGCAGCGAAGGGGACTATGCGCTGCGGCAGACGCAACCCGTCGCGGTTGGGCGGCGCGGCTATTTCATCGTCGAGTGCTCGGACCGCAAGGACGAAGTCCACAATACCTTCGGCATCTACCGCCTGACCGAAGAGGTCGACGGAGAGGTACGCTACGAGTACCGCATGGACGGGTTCCTCTTCGGCGACACACGCTACTGCAACGCCGTGAGCTATTATCCCATGCAGCTCTCGTCGCGCAACGAGGTGATCCGCCTCACGCAGCCGGCCGGTTGTCCCGACCGCTTCTTCACGACGATGAAGAACCGTGCGCTGCTGACCACCCCCGCAGGCAGGCGGCAGGAGGTGCGCATCACGGCCGAAGACGATTGCGGCAACCGTTCGGTGCTCGCCTTCACGGTCGAAGGCAAGGCCGACGAACGCTCGTTCCGCGCACCGGCGTGCGATTCGCTGCCCGTCGTCCGCCACGACCGCGACTTCCACCGCGAGGGCGACGGCGTGCGGATCGAGATTCCCGCCGGAACGCTCTACGAATCGTGTTTCTACACGCAGCGGCCCCACGACGAACCGCAGCCGAAGGACTCGACGCTGCTCTTCCTGTCGCGCGGCGTCGAGATCCTCGACGTGCGGCTGCCGATGCACCGCTACGCGACGCTGTGGATCGACGCGACGCAGGTTCCGCCCGAGCTGCGCCGTCACGCGGTGCTGGCCTCGCTCTCGCCCAAGGGGAAGCTGCGCTACGAAGGCGGCAAATGGAGCGACGGACGCATCCGCCTGCGCACCCGCTCGCTGGGAACCTTTTTCGTCGTGGCCGACACCGTGCGCCCCACGATCCGCCCCCGCTTCACGGCGCACGACCTGAGCGGACAGCGCAGCGTCACGTTCTCCGTCGGCGACAACTTCTCGGGCGTCGGTTCCGTCAGCTGCTTCGTCGACGGCCGCATGGCCATTCTGGAAGAAAACCGCGTGAAGGGCACCTACACCCACTACTTCGACGACGAACTCTTCGGCCGCAACCGCGAGCATACGCTGCGCCTCACGGCCACCGACGGCGCGGGCAACACCCGCGTGTGGGAGGGAACGTATTACCGGTAAAACCTCGTTCCGTTCGAACAAGGAACACCCCTGCCGCAGCAGTTGCGGCAGGGGTGATTTCTGTCCGGACAGGCCGTCGGGAAACCGCGCCGATCCGTTATGAATTGAAAATGCTGCGCAGGATGATGCCCGTAGCGCCCTGGTTGCGCGCGGTGTAATCCTTGGCCGTGCGGCTGGCACGACGGAGCGTCTCCTCGTCGTCGCACAGCGGCGCGAACCACGCCGCCAGTTCGCCGGCCGTGCGCACCGACACAGCGCAGCCGAGCGATACCATGTCGCGCGCCTCCTTGAATTTGCCGTAATTGGGGCCGAAGGCGATCGGCAGGCCGAAGGTCGCTGCTTCGAGCGTATTGTGGATGCCGACGCCGAACCCGCCTCCGACGTAGGCCCAGGTCGCCGATCCGTAGACCGACGAGAGCATCCCCATCGTGTCGAGCACGAGCACCTGTACGTCGTCGAACCGTGTCGCGGCATCGCACTGCGTATAGCGCACGGCGCCGCCCTTCGCATTACGCATCAGATGCGCGATACGCCCCTCGTCCATCTCGTGGGGCGCAATGACGAACTTCACATCCGGATTGGCGTTCACGAGCGGCAGAAGAATCTCCTCGTCGGGCCCCCACGTCGATCCGGCCACGAAAAGACGACCGCCGCCACGAAAGCGTTCGATCGTCTCCACCCGCTGCGCCGCTGCGGCGATCTGAGCCACACGGTCGAAGCGCGTATCGCCCGCGACGACCACGTTGTCGAACCCGATCTCGGAGAGCAGCCGTTTCGATTCGACGTTCTGCACGAACAGCGTGTCGAAGGTCTCCAACGCCTGCCGCCACATGGCGCCGTAGGGACGGAAGAAGACCGAATTGCGGCGGAAAATCGCCGAAACGATATACGACCGCACCTTGCGGCGCCGCAGTTCGGAGAGCAGGTTGATCCAGAATTCGTATTTGATGAAAATGGCGATCTCGGGGTGGACGATGTCCAGAAAACGGCGGGCGTTGGAGGGGGTGTCGGCAGGAAGGTAGAAGACATAATCGGCACCCTCGTAATTCTTGCGGATCTCATACCCCGACGGGGAGAAGAACGTGAGCAGGATCTTGTATTCGGGATGTTCCGCCCGCAGACGTTCGATGATCGGACGGGCCTGTTCGAACTCCCCCAGCGAAGCGGCATGTACCCAGACGATCCTGTCGGAGGGACGGACGGCGGCCTCCATACGTTCGAATATATTCCGTCGGCCTTCGCTCCACAGCCGGGCTTTTCCGTGCCAAAGAGCGGCCAGGCGGATGCCTCCGGCATAGAGCGAAATACCCAAATTATACAACCACATGCGCTGTTATCGAAAGTTGAGTTCGGCAAAGGTAACTATTTTTGCGTTAAAACCCAAATTACCAATTGCATTCCATCGCCCGCTCCGTAAAACGCACGTTCAGAGACCCGTTCGGAAACAGATCGACCGCCGCCAGATCGAACTGCGGTTCGAGCCGCACGCGATGCTGCGCCATGTAGGCCTCGGCGGCACGGCGCAGCGAGGCGAACTTGCGGGGCGTGATCGCCTCCTCGGGCGTCGTCAGGCCGCCCGCACGGCGTGTCTTGACCTCGATGAAATGCAGCTCGTCCCATCGCCGCGCGACGATGTCCAACTCGTAGCGCCCCGATCGCCAGTTGCGTTCGAGGATTGCAAAACCTACCCTGCGCAGGTAGTCGACGGCCGCCTGTTCGCCACGGCGGCCCGTATCGGCGGACGGAGGAAAGGTCACGGCAGGATCTTCTGAATGGCATTGGCCCGCTGCATGGCCGCCGTCAACCCTTCGGCGTCGTCGCGCTCGATCATGCGCCGCATGATCTGCAACTGGTGGATATGCTCGCGCAGCACGTCGAGCACATTGTACTTGTTGCGCAGCAGAATCGGCACCCACGTGCGCGGTGCACTCTTGGCCAGTCGCACCGTCGATTCAAAGCCGCCGCCCGCCAGGTCGAAGATATGCTGCTCCTCGCGCTCCTTCTCCAACACGGTGAGCGCCAGCGCGAACGACGTGATATGCGAAATATGGGAGACATAGGCCGTATGCAGGTCGTGCTCCTCCGGCTCCATCGACACCAGCGGCATTCCCAACGCCCCGTAGAGGCGCTCAACGGTCTCGACCGCATCCCGGTCGCTGCGTTCGCGTTCGCAGATCACGGCCGTCCGGCCTGCGAAGGCTCCGCGGCTGGCGGCGTCGGGACCGCTGTACTCGGTACCCCACATCGGGTGCGTGGCCACGAACCGTCCGCGGCGGGCGTGCATGGCCACCACCTCGCACAATTCGCCCTTGATCGAACCGGTGTCCATCACGACCTGATGAGGCGCGATGCGGTTGAGAATCTTCACCGTCAGCAGCGGAATCGTATCGACGGGCGTAGCCAGCACGATCAGATCGGCCGAGGGAAGCCCCTCTTCGAGCGTCACGATCCGGTCGACCAGCCCCCGTTCGAGCGCCCGCCGGGCATGTTCCTCCGACGCCTCCACCCCCTCGATGCGCTCCGCCAGCCCGCGGTCGCGCAGAGCCAGCGCAAACGATCCGCCGATCAGGCCGACGCCTATAATCAACACATTCATCGTCTATTCCTTTTGCGGAGTCGTCTCCAATTCCATGATATAATCGTCCATCACATATCCGCCGCCGATGTCGGTTACCTGCGCACGCACCTCGCGGAACCCAGCCCGGCGATAGGCGCCGATCGCCCGCTCGTTACGGCGGTTGACCGTGAGCCAGATCGTCCGTGCGCCGACCTCGCGGCACAGTCCGCGCAGGTATTCCAGCATCTGCCGGAAACGTCCCTGCCCCCGCGCCTCATGCAAGAGGTAGACTTTGCTCAGGAACAGCCGCCCGTCGCGCGGCTGCACGCCGCAGTAACCGACGGCCCGTCCTTCGTCCTCCATCAGGAAATAGCGATAGCCTTCGAGCGCCAGCTGCTCGGTAATCGCCCGCACGGACTGGAACCGCTCGATCATGTAGGCGATCTGCTCGCGCGAGACGATCCCGCGGTAGGCTTCGTGCCAGATCAGCCCCGCCAGCCTGTTCACCTCCATGATGTCGCTCCCCGACTCGATTTCACGAATAGTCATCATATATACCTTAATTATAATAGAAACGAAAGATCGTCGCCCGGCTGCACCTCGTAGGGGGTCAGTCCCTTCTTGAAAATCCGCATCGGACGGCTGCCCAACAGCTCCAACCGGCCGTTCTCGTAGCGCAGCATACACCCCTCGCGCAACCCCACGGCGTAACGGCGGGGATTGGCTGCGACGAATTCCAACAGGCGCACCTCGCGCGTCTCGCCGGCATGTCCCTCGGGATTGGCGTCGAGGTAATGGGGATTGATCTGGAACTTCACCGCACCCACCGCACGAAACGACTCCGGCTCGACGATCGGCATGTCGTTGGTCGTCGAGATCGCGGGGCAGGCCACGTTGCTGCCGGCCGACCAACCCACGTAGGGGACACCCGCCTTCACCCGGTTGCGGATCGCCCGCATCAGCCCCTGCTCCTGCATCTTTTTGGCCAGCGCGAAGGTGTTGCCGCCGCCGACGCAAATCGCTTCGGCACGGCGGATCATCGCCGCGGGATCGGCGGCGCGGTGCACCGAGCGGACGCGGATGCCGAGTTCCGAGAAACGCGCCTGCACGCGCCGCTCGTAGTCGGCATAGGAGAAGGTGACGGCGGCGTAGGGGACGAACGCTACCTCCCTGACCCCGCGCAGGAACTCTCCGATACGCGGCATGGGATAAGCGAGGTAAGCCTCCCCCGCATTGGTCGAGTTGGATATCAGCAATAATCTCATAATATTCTATTATTCAATATCTTAAATAAAAAAATCCGTGATTTGTGGACAATCGTGTTGATAAAATCTTTTGCGAGTATGACAAATGTAACAAAAAAAGTGTTATTTTTGCGAAAAATTCTGCGTGAAAATAGAAAAGTATTTTCAACAATATTTGTTTAACTAAAAAATTACAATCATGTCAGAAGTTCAACAGAAAGTCGTCGAGATCATCGTAGACAAGCTGGGAGTCAAAGAGTCGGAAGTCGTACCCGAAGCAAGCTTCACCAACCACCTCGGTGCGGATTCGCTCGACACCGTAGAGCTCATCATGGAGTTCGAGAAGGCTTTCGATATTCAGATCCCCGACGAGGACGCAGAGAAGATCGCGACGGTCGGCGACGCGATCAAGTATATCGAAGAGCACAAGAAATAATTTCGCCATAAGTTTCTCTTCGCAGCAATTCGTTTCATTTCAATCAATCCGATTTTCAATATGACAGCAAGACGTGTAGTGGTGACAGGTGTAGGTACGATTAACCCACTCGGCAATACTATTCAGGAATATTTTTCGAATCTCGAGAAAGGTGTCAGCGGAGCCGCCCCCATCACGCACTTCGACACGGAGAAATTCAAAACGAAATTCGCTTGTGAAGTAAAGAATTACGACCCTTCCCAGTATTTCGACCGCAAGGAGGTACGCAAGTACGACCTCTTCACCCAGTACGCCCTCATCGCCGCCACGCAGGCCGTGGAGGACGCAGGGTTCGACATGGAGAAGCTTGACAAGGAGCAGGCGGGCGTCATTTGGAGTTCGGGTATCGGAGGACTCAAATCGTTCTTCGACGAATGTACGGGCTATGCCGAGGGAGGAAACACCCCGCGGTTTAGCCCGTTCTTCATTCCCCGCATGATCGCCGACATCGCGGCCGGCTTCATCTCGATGAAGTACGGATTCATGGGCCCCAACTACTGTATCGTTTCGGCCTGCGCTTCGTCGAACCACGGCATGATCGACGCCTTCAACCAGATCCGCTGGGGCAAGGCCGACGTGATGGTCACGGGCGGTTCGGAGGCTTCGGTCAACGAACCGGGCGTGGGAGGATTCTCGTCGATGCAGGCCATCTCGACCCGTAACGACGACCCCCAGCACGCTTCGCGCCCGTTCGACGTACACCGCGACGGATTCGTGATCGGCGAGGGCGCCGGCGCGCTGATCTTCGAAGAGTACGAACACGCCAAAGCGCGCGGTGCGAAGATATACTGCGAAGTCGTAGGCGGCGGCGCATCGGCCGACGCACACCACTTCACGGCTCCCCACCCCGAAGGGAAGGGCGCCATCCTGTCGATGAAAGCCGCGCTGAAAGATGCCGGGATGCAACCCGAAGAGATCGATTACGTGAACGTTCACGGCACTTCGACCCCGCTGGGCGACATCGCCGAGCTGAAAGCCGTCGCAGGCGTTTTCGGCGACCACGTCTACGACCTGAACATTTCCTCGACCAAGTCGATGACGGGTCACCTGCTGGGTGCCACCGGCGCCATCGAGGCACTGGCCTGCATCCTCGCGCTCACTCGGGGCGTGGTACCGCCCACGATCAACGTGGAGGAGCTGGATCCGGAGATCGACGCCAAACTGAACCTCACGCTGGGCAAGGCACAACACCGCGATGTGAAGGCCGCGATGAGCAACACGTTCGGGTTCGGCGGTCACAACTCGACGATCATTTTCCGCAAGTTCTAACTCCGGCGGAGGTGATCGATTTTCTGTTACGCCCCTGGCGGTGCAATTTCGGCCCTGACAAGGAGTTTTACCGCGCGATCGACGGGCTGTTCGGATTCGTTCCGCACAACATCGAACTTTACAAGCTGGCTTTGATTCACAAGTCAGCTTCTTTGGTTTTGGAGGACGGACGGCAGATCAACAACGAACGGCTCGAATATCTGGGCGACGCCGTGATCGAAGCCGTCACGTCGGACTACCTTTACATCGAATTCCCCGACCGCGACGAAGGATTCATGACCAAGCTCCGGTCGAAAATCGTTTCGCGCCAGTCGCTCAACGCGATCGCCCGCCAGATCGGTCTCGACCGTTACGTCATTCTCGACGGGAGCAGCAATACGCTGGCGCAGAAGCACATCTTCGGCGATGCGTTCGAAGCGATGATGGGTGCGATCTACCTCGATCAGGGATACAATTTCGTCAACCGGCTGCTCATCAACCGCCTCTTCCGCGAACACCTGTCGCTCGAAGAACTGACCGAGTCGGAGAACGATTTCAAGAGCCGGCTGATCGAGTGGTGCCAGAAAAACCACCACACGATCCGTTTCCGTACGACCCGGCAGGAGAATTCGGCGGCGAACCATCCGCTGTTCCGTTCGACGGCGCTCATCGACAACATGGAGGTGGGACACGGCAGCGGCGAGTCGAAAAAGGGGGCGGAGCAGCAGGCAGCCTACTCCGTTTCGCAGAGCTTCTCCGACGAAACCTGCGCCGCACTGCTCGACAAAGTCGACCGGCTCCGGCTGGGCGGGGAAAGCCGCTGATGCGGACCAGTCCCCAACTCACCTCTCCCATGAAACAACTGCTCGACAAACTCACTTCACGGGGTTCCGCGTCGCTCGACGACACGGAACTGTTGATGCTGTTGTTGGGCGAAGGCGGCGAGCAAGCGGCGGCTCGCCGACTGGCCGAACGGTTGTTGGAATACTACGACGGAGCTCTGGCCCGGCTCGGCCGCGATCCGCTGCCGCGGCTTCGCATGGTCGAAGGCATGGGTCAGCGCCGCGCGGCACGCATTGCGGCCGCCGCGGAACTGGGTCGGCGCATTCTGCAAGCGCAGGCGGCCGAAACGACGACGCTCGTCACGAGCGACGACGTGATCCGCCTCTTCCGCCCCGAGCTGGAACAGCTCGACCACGAGGAGTGCTGGGCAGTTTACCTTTCGTCGTCGAACCGCATCATCGAACGGCAGCGCATCAGTCAGGGCGGCGTGCAGGGGACGGTGGTCGACCACCGTCTCATCGTCAAACGGGCGCTCGAACTGCTGGCGACGCAGCTGATCCTCGTCCACAATCACCCTTCGGGCAGCGCCGAAGCGAGCGAACCCGACCGGACGCTGACGGCCCGCATCGCGCAGGCGGCCGCGCTGTTCGACATCCGGCTGCTCGACCATATCATCGTCGCCCGTGCCGGCAGTTTCTCGTTCCGGTCGGCCGGACTGCTCTGAAACGCCGCCGCACGAAATCCCCGCTCCCCTCCGCGGAACGACTTCGCGTATCATCTATTTCAATCGCCGGAAACGCTCGACGGTCGGATATTCCAGTTCGTACTGGTCGTGATCCATCACCCACATCTCCTCTTCGTCGAGACGCATGACCAGCATCCGCCCCTCAGGAAGCACCAGTTCCCCGCTGCGACGATTGAAACGATAATCCATGTAATCCGAATATCCCCTTCTGACCGAAAGCAGACCGGCCTCGCCCACCTCATAGTAGCTGTCGGTCTCAGCATCGTGCTGTACGGACTGCGTACCGGCGACATAGGGCAACTCCTTCAAATCGGGGATTTCGCCCGGATCGATGTCGGGAACGATCCCGTAACGTCTTCTTCCGGGTGCGACCTCGGTGCGAACCAGCCGGCCGCGGCTCTTGAAATCGAGCAGCCAGACGGAAAAATCGCGGTTCATACGCGACGTGCGAACCCTCCGCCACACCCCGTCGCCGCGCCGGTCTTCATACGAACCCGCTTCCAACCAGCGGCCCACGATCGAAGCCCGAATATCGAGCCGTTTTTTCGCCTCGACATAAGGCACGAAAAATTTGATGTCCATAACAGTACGAGATTAAATCCGTGCTTTACGGACAGGCCCCGTTACCGGCATCCGCCGGTTCCTTCCGGAGTCGAATCCTGTCCGTCGCTTCCGGAACCGAAAAACAGAACCTTCCCGCGATCTTCGCGTCGCGGAAATTTTTCGAATCCGGTCGGATCGCAACCCTCCTTCGAACGAAACTGTGCGAAAGACACGAACGCGATCCGCAAGCTGACAAAGTACTGGTATACTCTATAAAAGACGGACGGCCCGTGCCTAACGCACAGGTACAACACGAGCTTTCCGTTATTCCCGTTATAATCCAAAATTTACCAGTTTTTGTCAGCTTACAACAGGGCTCGAATCGGTTTCCCAATATGTACAAACCTGCGGAAACCGTATCCAAAAGTAGGAAAAAACACGACTCTATGCAAGTTTTTATATGAAAAATGCCCATCGAATTTCTTGGCACACCTCGATCAATTCCGTCTCCTCGTGCTTTTTCGCCGGATTTTCCGGATACACAGATGGGTGCAGAACAATTCTATCGAGCACAGAACTACAATATTATATTGCCCGTCAATACACAAAATACATGCCTAAGCACAAAGCCGGCCCCGGAACGGGATTTTACGATCCGAATCGCCCCCCCAACGAGAACAGTTCGCAATCTCCAACTCCGTCTCAGGCATTCCGTTCCGACATAATCGAACTTTCGCTTGCTTCTGCGCCCGACTTTTCGTATCTTTGCCAATCGGAACGATCTGCAAAACAAAATACGACATACGACTATGACTCAGGACGAACTTTTCAAGAAACTCGTGGCCCACTGCAAGGAGTACGGCTTCATCTTCCCGTCGAGCGAGATCTACGACGGTCTGGGCGCCGTCTACGACTACGGTCAGAACGGCGTCGAGTTGAAGAACAACATCAAGCGCTACTGGTGGGATTCGATGGTCAAGCTCCACGAAAACATCGTGGGCATCGACGCCGCGATCTTCATGCACCCCCGCACATGGGAGGCTTCGGGACACGTTTCGGCCTTCAACGATCCGCTGATCGACAACAAGGATTCGAAGAAACGTTACCGCGCCGACGTACTCATCGAGGAGTGGATCGCCAAACAGGACGAGAAGATCGAAAAGGAGGTCGAAAAGGCCCGCAAGCGCTTCGGCGAGTCGTTCGACGAGGAGAAATACCGCGCCACGTCGCCCCGCGTCGCCGAGACGGCCGCCAGACGCGACGAGGTACACGCCCGTTTCGCCGAGGCGATGAACGCCAACGACCTGGGCGGACTGCGGCAGATCATCCTCGACTGCGAGATCGCCTGCCCCATTTCGGGCACGCGCAACTGGACGGAGGTGCGGCAGTTCAACCTGATGTTCTCCACCCAGATGGGATCGACGGCCGAAGGGGCCAACACGATCTACCTGCGTCCCGAAACGGCGCAGGGCATCTTCGTCAACTTCCTCAACGTCCAGAAAACGGGCCGCATGAAACTTCCGTTCGGCATCGCGCAGATCGGCAAGGCCTTCCGCAACGAGATCGTGGCGCGGCAGTTCATCTTCCGCATGCGCGAATTCGAGCAGATGGAGATGCAGTTCTTCGTGCGTCCGGGCGAGGAAATGAAGTGGTGGAACCAGTGGAAGGAGACCCGCATGGCATGGCACCGCGCACTGGGCTTCGGCGACGATCAGTACCGGTTCCACGACCACGAGAAGCTGGCGCACTACGCCAACGCCGCCACCGACATCGAATACAACTTCCCCTTCGGCTTCAAGGAGGTGGAGGGCATCCACTCGCGCACGGATTTCGATCTGGGCAACCACCAGAAATTCTCCGGCAAGAAGATGCAGTATTTCGATCCAGAAACGGGCGAAAGCTATGTACCCTACGTCGTCGAGACTTCGATCGGCGTCGACCGCATGGTATTGCAGGTGCTCTCGGCGGCCTACCGGGAGGAGCAGCTCGAAAACGGCGAGAGCCGCGTGGTACTCGCCTTCCCGCCCGCGCTGGCGCCGGTCAAGGTGGCCGTGATGCCGCTGGTCAAAAAGGACGGACTGCCCGATGTCGCACAGCGGATCATCGACCAGCTCAAATACGACTTCAACGTGGTCTACGACGAGAAGGATTCGATCGGCAAACGTTACCGCCGCCAGGACGCCGTCGGCACGCCGTTCTGCGTGACGGTCGACCACCAGACGCTCGAAGACGGCACCGTCACCGTGCGTCACCGCGACACGATGCAGCAGGAGCGCGTGGCGATCGACGACCTCTACCGCATGGTGGACGACGAGGTCTCCTACCGTAAACTCTTCCGGAAACTGAACCTCTGATATGAATCGCCGCGAGAGAACGGAGTATGGCAGCCTCCGCCGGAGAGCTGCCGTGCTTTCGGCCGGACGGCCGGCAGCGATTCGTCGTCATCCAGACCGCACCTGCTGATGGGCCGGATCATCGCCATAGACTACGGTACGCGCCGCACGGGAATCGCCGTAAGCGACCCCCTGCAACTCATCGCAGGGGGGCTCGCCACGGTCGAAACACGCGAGTTGGAGCGCTACCTGACACAATATATCGCACGGGAGGACGTTTCGGTCATCGTCGTGGGCAAGCCTTTGAAGATGAACGGTGCCCCGTCGGAAACGATGCGCTTCGTGCTGCCGCTCGTGGCGCGGTTGCACCGTACCTACCCCTCGATCGAGGTCGTCCTCTACGACGAACGGTTCACGTCGGCGATCGCCCACCGCGCCATGCTCGACGGCGGCCTGCGCAAAATGGCACGCCGCAACCGCGCGCTGGTGGACAAAATATCGGCGACGATCATCCTCGAAGATTTCATGTCGAGCCGCCGCGCCGAACAACACAGATAACCCCGCCGCGGCTACCACGACGCCTGCGGAGGAAAAATATCGAACCATTTCGTTAAGCCGAGTGCAATCGAGTTTACTCGAATTGCCGAGGCGAGAAATGGAGCATGAAAATGAGCGTTTTCGTTAAGCCGAGCGCAATCGGGCTCACTCGAATTGCCGAGGCGAAAAACGACTATGGAAAAAGAACGAATAACACCATGATTTACCCGATTGTCATTTACGGTTCGCAGACGTTGCGCAACCCTTCCGAAAATATCGCGCCCGATTACCCCGATCTGGCAAAACTGGTCGAAGACATGTTCCTCACGCTCGGCGAAGCCGACGGCGTGGGGCTGGCCGCACCGCAGATCGGCAAGAACATCCGCCTGTTCGTCGTCGACTGCACGCCGTGGGGCGAGGACCATCCCGAATTGGCGGACTATCGCCGCGCCTTCATCAATGCCGAAATCTACGAACGCTCGGAGGAGACTTCGCTCTTCAACGAAGGGTGTCTCTCGCTGCCGGGACTGCACGAGGACGTGCGCCGTCCCGTCTCGATCCGGATGCGTTACGTCGACGAAAAGTTCGTGGAACACGACGAGGAGTTCACCGGACTGCCCGCCCGCGTGATCCAGCACGAATACGACCACATCGAAGGAAAGGTCTTCACCGACCGGCTTTCGCCGCTGCGCCGTAATCTTTTGAAAAGCAAGTTGCAGCGGCTTGCAGGCGGAAAGTACCGCTGTTCATACAAGACGAAATAAACACGTCGGAAAGAGAAACCGCAGAGAATTCGGAAACAGTCTCTCTTCGCGCAGAGCGCTCCGAGCGGCGGCGTTGCCCCGTCCGGATTCAGGCTGAAATATCCTCGGACATCGGGTTTTTCCTATCGTCGGCCGACGCCTCGTAATTCCGTTCCGGCATAATCAGACCGGCGTTTGCTTCTGCGTTCCGCTTTTCGTATCTTTACAGCAGGACAAACCGCCTTCGGATAAAAACGGACTCCGGCCTCGGGGATTACGGTCGATTACGGCAGTATCTATCTTTGAAACGAAACGGGCAACATCATGATCGGTTACATCTGGCTGACAGCAGCGATCGCCGCTGAACTGGCAGGAACGACCCTGCTCAAATACACGGAAGGATTCTCGCGGTTATGGCCGTCGCTGGGATGCGTCGCAGCCTATGTATTCTGCTTCTACGCTCTGTCGAAAGCGCTGCATTACATGCCGCTGAGCATCGCCTACGCCACGTGGTGCGCACTGGGAATCGTCGCTGCGACATTGCTGTCGGTGCTGCTGTTCCGCGAACAGCTGACCTTGACCGGCATCGCGGGCATCACGCTGGTAGTGGCCGGTGTCGTCATCCTGAACCTCTGGGGCGGAGCCTCACACTGATCCCGCCCCCTCCGAATAAACGGCGTCCCTGAGGGGCGCCGTTCAGCGTCCGCAGTCCGCAGGTTTCTTATGAGTCATGATGTCGAGTACCAGCCGGTCGGTAGCCGCCATCCCCTCGCGGCCGATCGCCGTGAGGTTGCGGATGCTGCGATCCACGTCGTCGTCGATAATCCCCTCGGCCGAGGTGACGCACTTCCCCTCGACGGCCAGCAGCGCCGACATCACGGCCGTCGAGACGCCGCTCGACACTTTGAGCGCACAACTGGGCTTCGCACCGTCGCAAATCATCCCCGTCAGGTTGGCGATCATGTTCTGCACGGCACAAGCCACTTCGCGGTAACCGCCGCCCATCAGGTAGGCGATGCCGCAGCTCGACCCCGTAGCTGCCACGACGCAGCCGCACAGCGCCGAGAGCCGCCCCAAACTCTGTTTGATATAGATCGCCGTCAGGTGGCTCAGCACCAGCGCACGGCGCGTCCGCTCCTCCGAAGCGCCCGTCTGCCGGGCGTAGACGGCCACCGGCACCGTGGCCGCGATCCCCTGATTGCCGCTGCCGGAGTTGCTCATCACCGGCACCATCGCACCCGCCATGCGGGCGTCGCACGCGGCGGAAGTATAGGCCAGCATCCGGGAAAAGAGGCTGTCGCCCATGACGTGCAGCTCCCTCCGGCCGCGTAGCGTCCGCCCCAGCGAATGACCGTATTCGCCGCCCAATGCCAATTCGGCCGCAGCCATATTGAGCCGGCGCGCCTCGTCGATGAACGCCAGTTCGTCGATCGGCGCCGTCAGCGCATAGTCGAAAACCCGTCGCAGCGTCAACGGTACGCACGGCTCTTCCTCTCGCGACGACGCACCCGTCCGGCGGTCGAGCACGACCTCGCCGTCGCAGGCCAGATAGACGAAGCGGGTGTGCGAACCCGCGATCACCGCTTCGGCCCGCCGTCCGCCCGCCGTACAATGCACTTCGACATAGAGCGTCTCGGAGATCCCCTCTTTGAGCGCGACCGACACGGCATCGGCCGCAAGATAATCGCGCGCACGCGCCACCGCTTCGGGCGTCACGTCGCGCAGCACCTCCAGCCCGCATTCCGACCGCCCGATCTGCGCGCCGAGCGCCACGGCGATCGGCAGCCCGATCATCCCCGTACCGGGAATCCCGACGCCCATCGCATTTTTGAGGATATTGGCGCTCAACAGCACTTCGATACGTTCGGGCAGGCCGCCGAGCAGCTCACGGGCACGCGCCGTACACAACGCCACGGCCATCGGTTCGGTGCACCCGATCGCCGGCACGACCTCGCGCCGAAGCAGATCGGCAATGGCTTTTCGCTGCGAAGAAGGAATCATCTCGAAAAGAAATTTTACGCACCAAAAGATACGGATAAACGCAGACAAAAGCAACTTTTTCAAGCACTTTGCCGGAACGGACGATCCAAAACGAGGTTAAATAGATGAAATTCAACATTTATCCGCAGGAATTCCCCGCACTTTCAAGGTATCTTCTGCGATTCGCCGACGGCGGCAGGTTCCGCACGAGCCTCAGCGCAGTGCAGTCCGCCGCGCGGGATGTCGGCGAACTGCCGGCATCGCTCCGCGGTGCCGCCTTTCGGCAAATCGCATACGCTCCCGCACGGGAAACGCAAAAATATCGTATCTTTGCCGAAAAGCGAATTCCCATGAAACAACCCGATCACCGACCCTGGAAAGTCCTGAACAGCGAATATCTGGCGCATGAGCCGTGGTTCACGGTGCGGCGCGAAGCCGTCGAACTCCCCGGCGGCGCACGCATCCCCTCCTATTACGTGCTGGAATATCCCGACTGGGTGAACGTCATCGCATGTACCGACGACGGGCGGTTCCTCCTGATCGACCAATACCGCCACGGACTCGGACGCACCTCCTACGAGATCGTCGCCGGCGTGCGCGACCCGCAGGACGCCACGCCGCTCGACGCCGCACGGCGCGAACTCTACGAGGAGACCGGATACGGCGGCGGCGAGTGGAAAGAGTACATGGTGCTCTCGGCCAACCCCGCCACCCACACCAACCTCACCTACACGTTCCTCGCCACCGGCGTGCAGCCGCTTTCGACGCAGCACCTCGAAGCGAGCGAGGACATCCGCATCCATCTGTTCACCTTCGAAGAGGTGCGCCGGCTGCTCGAAGAGAATTGCATCCCGCAAGCACTGATGGCCGCCCCTCTGTGGCGTTACGTCGCCGAACACTCCGAACGGCGGTAACCCCGCCCCGGAGATCCGCCCCGCCGACAGCCGGAAAACTGTCGGCGGGGTCTTTGTTTTTCGGGGAAAAAGCGTATATTTGTTGACACTAACCCAAATCTAAAACGGAAATGTACCGCTACGCCCTCTCGATCATAGGCGGACTGTTCATCGGATGGAACATCTGTCTGGCCGCTACGAACAGTGATCTCCACTCCCGGAATGCGGAGGGGGGGGGAATTTCGACCCGCTACTGACCCTCTCCCAAGACGAACTTCTCCGACGGCTCGATTCGCTCGTAGCCGAACGCAAAGAGGCGATCCGGCTCAAACTCCACCGGATCGACACCTACCGCAACGATCTGCATAAAAGCCGCACCCCGCGCGACAGGTATGCCGCCGCCCTCCATCTCTACAACGAATTCCAGAAGTTCCAGCTCGACTCGGCGCTCCGTTACAGCGACAGGCTCGAAACGTACGCCCGCCAACTGGGCGATCCGCAGCGGATCAACGCCGCACGGCTCATCCGCTGCAAGAATCTCATCTTCCTGGGAATGTACAAGGCCGCGGCCGACCAACTGGAAGCGATTCCGGCCCACGGCCCCGAATTCGATTCGGTGGACTACTACAACTGCTACCTGAAACTCTATCATACCATGGCGCAAACCGCCATGGCCGGCCCGCTGCAACGCGAATACAGACGGCTGAAAGGCCTCTACCGCGACTCCGTGCTGCTGGTCGTAGACCGCAACCGGCTCACCTGCACGCTGATGCGCCACGACAAGCGGTACGAAGAGGGCGGAGATCCGCAGGAAAGCATCCGCGAACTGAACGCATTCTTTTCGCGCAACGACAACTCCACACCGAACAAGGCGGTGATCGCCAACAGTCTCGCCGACGCATACGGCCGGTTGGGCGACGACGAGCAACGTCTGCGTTACCTGACGCTCACCGCAATCTACGATCTGGAAGTACCCAGCCTCGCATACAGCGCCCTGCCGCGACTGGCCGACCTGCTCTTCCGACGGGGAGATCTCGTGCGCGCCAACCGCTACATCACGCGCAGTCTGGATGACGCGATTGACTGCAACTCGGTCAACCGTATCCTGATCGCGTCGCGCACGATGACCGAGATCAACCAGAGTTTCATGCAGGAGATCGCCCGCCACCAGCACAGGCTCTACCTCCTGCTCGCCGTCGTGACGGGCACGATTCTGCTGCTCACGGGAATCCTCGTCTTCACGCTGCGGCAGAAACGCACCATCAAACAACTCCAAACGCAACACGCCAACGACAACGAGCGGCTGCGCGAACTCAACGAACGCCTCAGCGTCATCAACCGGCAGCAGGAGACGATCAACGACGAACTGTCGAAAGCCAACACGGTCAAGGACAAGTACATCCGTCACTACATGCAGCTCAGCACGCTCTATATCAACAAACTGGAACGTTTCCGCGTCCAACTCTTCAAGACCTTCAATACGCACGGGCTGGACCGCCTTCTGCGCGAACTGCGCTCCCCTTCCTCCACCGAACGGGAATACAAGGCCTTCTTCAACGAGTTCGACACCGTTTTCCTCTCGATCTACCCCGACTTCATCGAACAGATCAACGCGCTGCTGCATGAAACGGAGCGGCTCAAATCCACCAAACTCAACACCGAATTCCGGCTGCTGGCCGTCATCCGGCTCGGCATCACCGACAATGCGCAGATCGCACAATTCCTGCACATCTCGATCAACACGGTCTACACCTACCGCAACCGGCTGCGAAACGCCGCGACGATCCCTCCGCAGGAGTTCGAAAAGCGAATACTGGAAATCCGGTAACCGATCCGACGGTTCGCGGCCTGTTCCGATTCATACGCAATTCATATAATCGAACCGGACGAATCGAAATATCCATCTGATTACGAATATATTACAGCAAAATCGGATTTATATTTTCTTTTGACGCCATTGGTTCGTATCGGTCAAAGGTCTACTTTTGATCTACCTGAATCGGACTTCGTTTCGCCCTTATTTCCAACGGAAAAGGGCATCCGCACGCGATACTTCCGCAACCAACCTTCATTCTCCGAATGATTCCTTATATATACACCGACCTGAACCATTTCCGCATTGCGACCGACTCGCAATGTGCGATTATTTCTACAATTCTAATAATCTAAAACTTTCATCTATGAGAAAATCTCTTCTTTTTCTTCTGAACACGCTCCTTGCCGCCGCGACGCTGTGCGTCGTATCGTGCGGCATCGACGACGTGGACGCGGAAGACGGAGCGATCCAATTCGAACTCTACGACACGGAGGGCACCCTCATCGAAGGTCTCCAAAGCATGAAGTTCGGCGCGACGACCGCCTACACGCTGAAAAGCGCATTCGTGACCTACACGGAAGTCACGGCTCCCGCAGGGTGGAAATGCAGCGTCATCCCCAGCTCGCGGAGCTGCACGGTGACGGCTCCCGTCGCCTCGGATCTGGAAGCCGAAGCCGGCGGCGACATCACGATCGCGATCACCTCGCAGGCCGGACGCACGATGAGCTACACGCTCAGCGTAGCCGCCCTCGAAGAGAGCATTTCGCTGACCTTCGACGGCGACGCGACGACCAAAAACCACATCTTCTCCTACGGCAAGAGCCTCGTCTTCCCCTTCTCGTGCGAAAACACCTCTTCGCTCAAAGTCGAAGCTCCCGAGGGCTGGACGACGGAAACCGACCTCGAAAACAACCAGTTGACCGTCACGGCGCCGATGCCCGACAGTCAGAATCCGACGCTGACCGGTGCGGTCAAGGTGACGCCGCTGAGCGTCCGCGGCACGGCCGGCGAATCGTCGTCGATCAGCGTCGAGCTCTCGACCAAGATGCCCGTCATCCAGTTCGCAGAGCCGATCGACCGCTTCGTCTTCGGCGAACAGCGCAACATCCCCTGCACGATGCAGTATGTAGACAAGTGCGACATCACGGCCCCCGAAGGCTGGACGGTCGAACTGGATATCGCCGCATCGATGCTCAAAGTCACCGCACCTGCCGAAGGGGTCGGAATCCCCGCCGGCACGGTCACACTGGATGCGGTTTCGGCCGAGGAGCTGACCGAATCGTTCGAAACGCAGCTCTCGCTGAAAGGCATCGCCACGGGCGACGATTTCGTGGCCTTCGGCAAAGCCGTCACGGAGGCCGCGCCGCTCGACGAGTTCATGCAGGAGGGCACGGTGATCCTGTTGCAGGACGTCGACCTGAGCGCATTCTCCCAGACCTGCTTCGTCGGGCAGGCCGAAAATCCGTTCACCGGCACCTTCGACGGCAAGGGACATACCCTCACGGTCAGCCTCAACGACGGCGACGCCAAGGAGCTGGGCCTGTTCCACACGCTCGATGCAACGGCCGCGGTGAAGAATCTGACGCTGGCCGGCAGCATGACGGTTACACAGCCCAATCCCGGCGTAGCAGGAACCCTCGCCATCTACAACAACGGCGCCGCATTGACCGGTGTCACCAACACGGCGACCGTCACCTACTCGGCCGACAAGACCAACTCCACTTCGGGTTACCTCGGCGGACTGGTCGGTCAGGACAAAGCCGGTTCGACCTACACCGACTGCCACAATACCGGTATGTTCAACATTCCGGGTTCGGGCCGTACGATGTTTATCGGCGGTATCGTCGGCGGCGCACTCATCAACACGAAGGGTTCGCTGACCAATTGCTCGAACAGCGGTAAATTCGAATTCAACTTCTCGAACAAACCCGACAGCGGTATGTTCGGCGGTCTGGTCGGCTCGGCCGAAAAAGCATTCTGGAATTTCACCGACTGCACCAACGAGGGCAATTTCTCCGTCACATTCGCCGATCCCGGCCACCAATACCACTCACTGGGCGGCATTTTGGGCAACGGTTACGGCACCTTCGTCCGCTGCATAAACAAAGGCGACATCACCTTCGGCACGGCCAAAGGCACGAATTATCGCCGTACGGGCGGCATCATCGGCTGTGTAGGCGCAAACGACGATGCCATCGACTTCCAACGAACCCTCTCGATGAGCGACTGCCGCAACGAAGGCGACCTGGCCGCTTCGACGGCATCGCTGGGCGGTATCATCGGTATCGCCGAGAAGATCGACACACCGGCCGTGATCGAGAACTGCGAAAATAAGGGCCACATCAGCAGCCCGTCGATGGCCGACTACGACGTCTACTATTTCGGCGGCATCGCCGGCAAGGTCAACGGCGCATTCACGCTGCGCAACTGTGTCAACCGCGGTAATCTGACGGCGGCTGTCGAGCGCGACATCGCCGGTATCGCCGTATCGGGAGGCAACGACGCCGTCTTCGAGAACTGCGAAAACTACGGCAACATCACTGTCGCACCCAACCACAAGCCCAACGAAGGCGACCGGTGGCGTCCGTGCGTCGCAGGCATCGTAGCGATCGAGAACGACGTCGCCACCACGATCACCAACTGTACCAGCGACTGCGTCATCGACGCGACGGTCTACCGTGCGACGAGTATCGACAAGGTCTACGTCTTCCAGAAGACCTGGGAAAATGGTACGGAGGACACGAAGACCGTCTGCGACGAAGCGTCGAAGAGCAATTCGGCCGGAACGACGATCAATATTACCACCAGAGAGTAACCTATTAACCCTATTTAGAACTACAATACAGTCATGAAGAAATACGGTTTTTTAACACTGATATTGTGTCTGTTTTGCCTGGGAGAGGCCGCCGTGGCCTCTCCGGGCAAGGCGGATGCGGCACCGGCCGCACAAGCTCAGTCGTCGAAACTGACGGTCAAGGGATTCGTCAAGGACGACAAGGGCGACCCGATGATCGGCGTGACCCTTATCGTCAAGGGTACGAACTTCGGCACCGTGTCGAACGCCGACGGCAGTTACAGCATCGACGTCCCCTACGGCGGCGCGACGCTGATGGTCTCCTACATCGGTTACGCACCGCAGGAGATCAACGTGAACAACCGCACGAAGATCGACATCACGCTGCTCGAAGACAGCAAGGCGCTCGAAGAGGTCGTCGTCGTGGGTTACAACGTCCAAAAAAAGGAGACGATCACCGGTTCGATCGCCACGATCACGACCAAAGACCTCAAACAGTCGCCCACGGCCAACATCAACAACGCGCTGGCCGGACGTATGCCGGGTCTGCTGGTGAACCAGTTCTCCGGCGGCGAGCCGGGCAACGACGCCGCACAGCTCAACATCCGCGGTATCTCGACCTACGGACAGTCGGGCGTCATCATGATCGTCGACGGTATCGAGCGCGACATGAGCTATCTGGCTCCCGACGAGATCGAGACCTTCACGATCCTCAAAGACGCATCGGCGACGGCACCCTACGGTATCCGCGGCGCCAACGGCGTGATCGTCGTGACGACCAAGCGCGGCCGCAAGGGCGAGAAACCGACCGTCGACTTCAAGGCCTCGGTGGGCATCAGCGAACCGATCCGCTACCCCGACTACCTCGGATCGGCCGACTACGCGACGCTCTACAACGAGGCGATGCTCAACGACAACCCCTCGCTCGCGGCCGACTCGCCTTCGCTCTTCACGCAGACGGCGATCGACAACTACCGCCGCGCCAAAGGCGACAACTCCGACGGGCTGGGTTACAACTGGGATTATTTCGACTATGCGTTCCAGCCCTCGGTATTGCAGGATTACAGCCTCTCGGTACGCGGCGGCACGGACCGCGCCCGCTACTTCATCCTGGGAAGCTACTACAAGCAGGGCGGCAACTACAAGCACTCCAACTCCGACAACGCCAACAACTTCCTGCGCTATAACTTCCGCGCCAACGTCGACGTCGACGCCACCAAACGGCTGAAAATCTCGGTCGATCTGGGTGCCCGCGTGACGGAGTATACCTATCCCGGCGCCACGGCGGCCAACATCATCTCGCTGGCCAACACGCAGCCGCCCTACCTGCCGATCGTACTGCCCAACAACGGCAACGAAGTCAATCAGGGCGATTTCGAGGAGAACGGAGGCTACCTGCTCTACGCCGACAACGACTACCGCTACAACATGCTCGGTCAGTTGAGCCGTTCGGGTTTCAGCAAACGCACGCGCCGCTACCTGCAAGGATCGTTCAAACTGAGCCACGATCTGGACTTCATCACCGAAGGTCTGAGCATCGCCGCGCAATTCTCCTACGACACCTTCAACCAGCACACGATCAACAACAGCGTACCGACCCACAGCACAGGTAATCTGACCTACCCGGGCTACTCGACGTGGATGCTGCCCGAGGAGTACAGTATCGACGAGTGGAAGAACAACTCGGCCTATTGGATTCAGAACGGTTCCTACGTGACGGCCAACCAGCGCACCACCGACGACGCGCAGGGCAACAGCCTCAGCCACGCCAACCCCGAAGGGACGTCGCGTTTCCAGGCCCGACTCGACTACGCCCGCAAGTTCGGCGACCACAACGTGACGGCGATGGTACTCTACTACATGCAAAACAAGATCGTCGGCAAGGAGGTTCCCTATCGTTACATGGGTTTTTCGGGACGTGCGACCTACGACTACAAGAACAAATACCTCTTCGAATTCAACATCGGCTACAACGGTTCGGAGAACTTCGCACGCGGACACCGTTTCGGCGTATTCCCCGCAGGTTCGATCGGCTGGGTCGTCTCGCAGGAGGAATTCATGAAGAACGTGCGTTGGATCGACCACCTCAAACTGCGTGCATCGTACGGTCTGGTAGGTAACGACCAGATGGGGAGCACCCGCTTCGCCTACCTGCAATACTACACGTCGGGCAGCAACATGAACATCTACTTCGGCGAAGACAAGAAAGCATTCGGAACCACCCTCATCGAAGGCATCTTCGCCAACCCGTCGCTGACATGGGAGAAGGCACGCAAGTTCAACTTCGGTATCGACGCCGAGTTCTTCCACCAGCGGCTGACCCTCTCGGTCGACGTCTTCAAAGAGCACCGCTACGACATCCTCACCTCGCTCAATACCGACGATAAACTCGGCTTCCCCTATATCGTGGGACAGACCGCCCCGATCGTCAACTCGGGTATCGTGGACAACCGCGGTATCGAGTTCCAGCTCGGCTGGGACGGCCGCATCGGACAGCATTTCCGCTACTGGATCCGCCCGAACTTCACCTTCGCCCGCAACAAGGTGAAATTCTGCAACGAGATCAGCTACATCGACAACAACGGTCGCGACTGCCCGTGGCGCTACCAGACCGGCCGCCGCGTGGGTGAGAATTTCTGCTACATCTTCGATCACTTCGTCGCCGACCAGGACGAAGCCGATCGCCTGAACGCCATGAACGGCGGCAGCGGGTTCGCTATCTGGGGCCCCGTACAACCGGGCGATGTAGTCTACAAAGACATGAACGGCGACGGCGTGGTCAACAACTACGACCGTGCGGCCGTCGGCAACCCCCGTACTCCCGAAATCCAGTACGGTATTCCGGTCGGGTTGTCGTACAAGGGATTCGATTTCAGTATGCTGTGGCAGGGCTCGGCGCTCTGTTCGGTGCAGTTGAGCGGCCCGGCCGTATGGGACTTCCCGCTCTACGACCAGTCGCGCACGGGCAAGGTGCGTAAGATGCACCTCAACCGCTGGACGCCCGAAACGGCCGCCACGGCGACCTATCCCGCCCTGCACTACGGCATCCACAACAACAACAAACAGCAGTATTCGAGCTTGTTCCTCTACGACGCTTCGTACATCCGTCTGAAAAACGTCGAGATCGGCTATACGCTGCCCAAGGCCTGGACGTCGAAGGCCGGCATCCAAAGCGTCCGCATCTATGCACAGGGACAGAACCTCCTGACGTTCGACCGCCTGGGCGACGTCGACATGGACCCCGAAATCAAGAACGGCGACGGAAGCTGGTTCCCCGTGCAGCGCGTCGTGAACCTCGGCATCAACATGACATTCTAACCATTCCAAAACATTCGAATCGACTATGAAAAACATATTGAAATACCTGCTCCTCTGCTGTTCGGCCCTGTCGCTGTTCGGCTGCGAGGACTACCTCGACAAGACGCCGCAGGGCGACAAGACGGAAGAGGATGTTTTCACCCGTTTCAACGAAACGGAACAACTTATCAACCGTCTCTATTTCTACGTGCGCGCCGCCGACCAGCCGCTGGTGCATATCCGCTATTTCAGCGACTCGGCGCTCGCCGACGAGTGCGAAGGTTCGTCGGCCGAGAACGGCTGGTCGAACAAGTTCAACGAAGGCGACTGGGAACCCGGTGCGGAACTCTACTCGAAATGCAACGCCACGACCGACGCCGGAGCCTGCCACACTTTCTGGCCTGCACTCTATCAAGACATCCGCTGTGCAAACGTCATTCTCGAAGGTATCGAGAAATACAACACGCCCGACTCGCAGGTACACCCCGGAACGCTGTCGCAGCGTATCGGCGAGGTCTATTTCCTGCGCGCCTACCTGCACTACTGCGTGTTGAAGAGCTACGGCGAATGCCCCTACGTGGACTACACGGTCGACCCCAACAACCTGCCGAAATTCGAGCGCGAGAACGTCCACTCGATCGTCGAAAAGATATGCAACGACTGCGACAACGCCTTTTCGCGTGTTCCGGAGCGCTATCTGGCCGAGCAGTTCGGCCGTGTGGAGAAGGGTACCTGCCTGGCATTGAAAGCCATGGCGCGTTGGATCGCCGCCACGCCGCTCTACAACGGCTCGACGCTCAAAGGCGATAACCGCAACTACGCCTCCGAGTACCAGCGTTACGATCCCGCCCGCTGGGACGCCGCTGCGGCGGCAGCGAAGGCCGTCATCGATTTCACGACCAACACCGGCGAAAAACGCTATTCGCTCTACCAGGGAGCCGATAAGAGCAACACGACGAACTTCGGCAACGTAGACGAAAGCAACGGCAAGGTCTACACCCGTCTGTGGGAATTGTTCAGCGGAACCGCCCGCTCGCTCGACGCCAAGAAATGCGAATGGATCTGGTTCTTCCTTCAAGCCAAGACCGTCGGTTATCACAACGACATGTATCCCCCCTCGTCGCAGGGACAGGCACGCGAAGTTCCCGTACAGGAGCATGTCGACGAATACGAGGTAATCGGCCCCGACGGCTACGGCTATCCGATCTACGCCCTCAAAGAGAACCACAAGGCGCTCTACGGCGGCCTGATCTCCGAGGAGGATATGGCCAAGGCCTACGACGACGCCAACCCCTACGAGAACCGCGACCCGCGCTTCTACCGCGACATCACCTACCACGGCGCGATGTTCAAGGGCAAGTGGATCAACACCGCGACGGGTTCGGATGAGATCAACGCCGCAAACTCGACGACGACGGGCTACTTCACCCACAAATTCTTCGACGGCTACTACACCAAGGGCATGTCGGGCGACTGGAACATGGACGCTCCGCTGATCCGTCTGGCGACGATCTACCTCGTCTACGCCGAGGCCGTCACCCGTTCGAAGGGCGCGACGGACGAAGTCTACAACATGATGAACGACCTGCGCGCACGCTCGTTCATGGCTCCCATTCCGCCCGCCGCGAAGACCAACAAGGAGTTGCTGCTCGACTACATCCTGCGCGAACGCCGCGTCGAACTCTACCACGAAAAGAGCCGTTTCTTCTCCACGCGCTTCTACCTCGAACCGACCAGTCCGACCGAGTTGGCCAAAGAGTCGCAATGGAACGCATTGCCCGGCAGCAACGACGAGAAGGCCCAGCAGTACTTCGCCAAGTACGGCGCCTATCCCAAGACGCAGCACCGCATCTGCGGCATGAGGCCCGTGGAAGACCCCGACGGCAAGATCTCGGTAGGAGGCAAGAAATACCGCATGGAACGCTTCTGGAAGGAAGACCGCGTGTTCCTCGAAAAGCACTATCTCTTCCCGATCCCGACCGAAGAGCTGCAACGAGCTAACATCCAACAGAATCCGAATTGGTAAACAATCCTCAGACCAGATGTCCGGCGGACATCTGGTCTGAAATTAAAATGCAACTGCTATGAAAATGAATCCGATCTTCAATCTGCTGCGCCGCACGATGTTCGCAGCATTGGCCGCAACGACGATCGCCTGCGGCGGAGACGATCCGGTCGTCCCCCAACTGCCCGGCGGAGGCAATAACGGCCAGGACGGCACGGAAGAGGAGAAACCCGAGATCAAGCCCGACGAGGGCATCACCCTCTACGGGCTGGTGAGCGACAGCGAAGGCAATCCCCTCGAAGGCATCGTCGTCAGCGACGGTTACAGCGTCGTCGCCACCGATGCGAAAGGCGTCTACCAGATCGTGCGCAGCGCCAACGCCAAGTACGTCTTCATCTCCGCCCCGTCGGGTTATGAAATTCCCACGCAGGCGAATTACGGCTCCTACCAGGGAACCTACCAGGCGGCGAACTCGCTGACGGGCAGCAGCACGAAGCCCTACCGCGCCGACTTCACGCTGACGAAACTCTCCCAGAGCGACACCCGCTTCCTGCTCTTCGGACTGGGCGATCCCCAGCCCGACAACGACGAGCACATCAAGCGTTTCCGCACGGAGACCGTGCCCGACGTCAAGAAGATCAAGGCCGACTACACGATCCCGACCGTCGGCATCGCGCTGGGAGACATCCTGGGCAAGGGCGACGCACAGACCTTCACCTCGATGAAGCGTGCGCTGGGCGAGACGGGCGTCCCCTTCTTCACCACCATCGGCAACCACGACAAGAGCTCGGTCGACTACACGGGCGACACCTATCGCGACGTGCTCGGCCCGCGGTGGTACTCGTTCAACCGCGGCGAAGTGCATTTCGTCGCGATGGACAACTGCCTCTTCTCGGGTCAGGACTACACCGGCGGCTTCACCGACGAGCAGGTGGCGTGGCTCGAAAAGGATCTGTCCTTCGTCCCCACGAGCAAGATGATCGTGCTCTACTACCACATCCCGCTGCGCGACACGAACTACCGCAACCGCCAGAAGGTGCTCGACCTGATTTCCAAATACCAGAACCCTACGCTGATGTGCGCCCACACGCACTATTTCCAGCCCTATCACATGCGCTCGCATAACCTCTTCGAACGTATCCACGGCGGTACGTGCGGCTATTTCTGGCGCTCGAACTGCGGCGGCGACGGCACGCCCAACGGCTTCATGGTCTACGAGATCGACGGAACGAAGATCGTCGACACCTATTTCAAGGCCTCGCAGCGTCCCGACGATCACCAGATACGCCTCTATCACGGCGACGCCGTCTTCGCGGGGCCTTACGCCACCTACAAATACGATCTGGGGGCGGACGTCGTCGTAGCCAACGTCTTCGCCGCCGGCATGGACGGCACGACGTGGAAAGTGGAGCTGTCCGAGGACGGCGGCAAAACGTGGAGCGACATGAGCCCGATCGAGCAAAACTACGGCGACCGCTGGATTCGGGGATACCACATCGGCGTCGAACACCACCCCACCGAAAGCGGTACGAGCCCCTGCTATCACCAGTATCAGTACAAACTGAAAGATGCGGCCGCCACCGCCATCGAGGTGCGTGCGACCGACAGCTTCGGCCATGTCTACACGCAGGATACCTTCACTGCGGACAACGACTTCACGGAGGCGGAAAAATACTGACCGCACCCCTCCCGCACAAACGGACGGACTGCCTTTTTCAGGCAGTCCGTCCGTGTTTCCGAAACCGGCCTTAGCCTGACCGGCGAAGCGTGCCGAAAAAGATTCGTACCCGCAGCCGCCGTATTTTCAAGAAAAAACAGTACCTTTCTCAACCGGAACCGGACACCCGCTCCCGACCGAATCGGAACGGCTTTTGCACCGGACGCGGACAAAACGAAAGGCATTATTTATGGAGAAAGTCATTCATCGGGCCGCCACGCGCGGTTACTTCGACCACGGCTGGTTACAGACGTTCCACACATTCAGCTTTGCGGATTACTACAACCCGCAACGGATTCATTTCGGTGCGCTGCGCGTGCTGAACGACGACACGGTGGCAGGCGGGGAAGGTTTCGGCTCGCACCCGCACGACAACATGGAGATCATCTCGATCCCCCTGTCGGGCGAGCTGCGCCACGAAGACAGCATGGGCCACGGCGAAGTGCTGCGGCCGGGCGAAATACAGGTGATGTCGGCCGGCACGGGAATCGTCCACAGCGAATTCAACAACCTGCCCGACCGGGAGGTGAAATTCCTGCAAATCTGGATTTTCCCCGACCGTGACGATTTGACGCCCCGCTACGAGCAGATCCGCCTCGCAAAGGCCGAACCCGACCGGCTGCGCCCGATCGTCGCACCGAAAGGAGAAGGCGGCGAGCACGTGGGGTGGATTCACCAGAAGGCATGGCTCTCGACGCTCGACCTGACGTCCGGCGCCGAAACGGATTACGAACTGCACGGCGCCAATCACGGCGTCTACCTCTTCGTGCTGGAAGGTGTCGTCGAAGCGGCCGGAGAGACGCTCCGCACGCGCGACGGCATGGGCATCCGCCGGACGGAACGTGTCGCGCTGCGAGGCATTGAGAATTCGCACCTCCTGTTGATCGAAGTACCGATGTAACGAAACGAAACTATAAATTCAATCATGCAAAACGAAACACCCGACTTCCCGACGCGCCTCGCCGCCTGCGCCCGACAACTCCGCCGCCACGGTTTCGAAGCCGTGTGCGTCGCCGACCTGGCCGAAGCGGGCCGGAGGCTGCGCGACGAGATCGCCCGCTGCGCACCGCGGTCGATCTCTTACGGCGATTCGATGACGCTGCGCGCCACAGGGATCGTCGAAGAGCTGCGCAACGGCAGCCGCTATGAATTCATCGACGGATTCGATCCCGCCCTGCCGCGACCCGAACAGCTCGAAGTACGGCGCAAAGGATTGCTCGCCGACTTTTTCATGACGGGCGTCAACGCCGTCACGCTCGGCGGATCGCTCTATTGGGTCGACATGGTGGGCAACCGCACCGCGCCCGTGATCTTCGGGCCGCGCCGCGTAGTGCTGCTGGCCGGTCGCAACAAAATCGTCGATACACAAGCCGACGCCGAGCGGCGCGTCCAGCAGATCGCAGGGCCGAAGAACGTCGCACGCCACACGGGATTCCGCACCCCGTGCGCCGTGACGGGACTCTGCGCCGACTGCAACTCGCCGCAGCGCATCTGCAACTCGCGCGTATGGCTCGAACGGTGTTATCCCGCCGGACGAATTCTCGTGCTGCTGATCGACGAGGAGGCAGGACTTTAAGACTCTTTCGCACGACGCAGCGACTCGGGCAACGCCAGCGAAATGCGGGTGCTGCTGGCCAACGCGCCGGCCAGTGCCAACGCCGCCGAGACATAGAGCGCCAGATGCGTGCTGTTCGACGGAAAGAGGTGGAAAAAGAGCGCCATGAGCGCCGCGCCGGTCGTCTGACCGATGAGCCGCGCCGTGGCAAGCATCCCGCTGGCCGAACCGCTGCGGTAGGCGGGCGCCGAAGCGATGAGGATGCTGTTGTTGGGCGATTGGAACAACCCGAAGCCCGCGCCGCACACCACCAGCCGCCAGATGATCGCCCCGTCGGTCGGATGGTCGGGCAGCAGGGCCAGCAACAACAGTCCGGCAGCCATGACCGTCAGTCCCACGCCGCCCAATACACCCGCATGGACGCGCTCGACCAGCAGCCCCGCCACGGGGGCAACGACGACGATCACGGCTGGCCACGCCGTGAGCAGAAGTCCGGTCTGGACGTCGCTGTAACCCAGCTCCTTCTGTAAGAAGAACGGCAGTGCCACCAGAGCCAGCATCTGCGCGACGAAGGAGCAGATCGACGTGAAAACCGAGAGCGAAAAGATCGGAATGCGCAGCAGATCGAACGGCAGCAACGGATAGGGTTTCCGGAGCTGGCTGCGCACGAAGAGATAACCCACCACGCAGAACGCCGACACGCCGCAGGCCACGATGCGCGGATCGAGCCCGTGCGAAAAACCCTCGACCGAAGCGATCAACAGCCCGAAGGTCAGGGCGTTCATTACGCCGTCGCGCCAGTCGAAGCGACGGTCGGAGAGCCGGACGGGATTGTACGGCAGGAAACGCATGCTGAGCCAGACGGCCGCGATGCCGATCGGAATGTTGATGGCGAAGAGCCAGTGCCACGACGCCATCGAAAGGATCGCGGCCGCGAGCGTCGGCCCCGCCACCGAGGCGATGGCCACCACCGTGGCATTGATGCCCATGCCGCGCCCCAACTGGTCGCGTGGGTAGATGATACGGATGATCGACGTATTGATACTCACCACAGCCGCACCGCCGAATCCCTGAATCACCCGCATGGCGATCAGCATTTCCAGCGAGCCGGCAAAAGCGCAGCCTACCGACGAGAGGGTGAAGAAGACGAGTCCGCCGATGTAGATGCGGCGGTAGCCGACGACATCGCCCAGCGTCGAAAAACTCAGCAGCGAAACGACGATCGCCAGCTGATAGGCATTGACCACCCAGATCGAATCGGCCGACGAGACTCCCAGCTCGTGGGCGATCGTCGGCAGCGCGACATTGGCGATCGTACCGTCCAGTACCGACAGCGCCACGCCGAACGTGACGGCCAGAATCGCCCACAGCCGGCGCGGCATCGGCAGCCCGTTCCATTCGGTATCGCCTACGATCTGTCCTGTCATGACTCCTGTGCTACGTTATCAGTCGACAAAATTACAACTTTTCACCGGAAACGCCTGCTCAAAAACGGAAAATCGTTATCTTCGGCGTCAGCCGAAGATACTTCGCCTCGGCCATACAAATAAATTTGCATGGCGCCCGGCTTAATCGTATCTTTGTTCGAACGCCGTCTTCGTCGGGCCGAACCGGACCGCCGCGTATCGGGCCGGAAACAGGGGAACGGCGATCGAAAACAGATGTTTTCCCCGAGCCGAGCGCAGAGGCGAACAAAATTCGGGCTATGCCGAGGCGAGAAAACGACTGCAAAAAAACAAACCATTTCGTCAAGCCGAGTGCAATCGAGTTTACTCGAATTGTCGAGGCGAGAAATGGACGAACGAAATTCAACATTTTTCCGTTAAAACCATTCAGCCATGAAAAACCTGCTTTTCGTCGCAGCCGCCCTGTTGGGAGCGTGCGCGACACAGCCGCCCAAGCCGGCGGCCACCCCCGTCGAGATGACCGAATGCATCGCACTCGCCGCACCTGCGGCCAAGGCCGGAGCGACGATCAACGAGGCGCTTGCCGCTCGCCGCTCGTGGCGGGAGTTCGGCTCCGAGAAACTCTCGCTTGAAGAGCTTTCGGGCGTACTGTGGGCCGCAGCGGGCGAGAACCGCACGGACGGAAAGCTGACCGCGCCGTCAGCACTGGCGCTCTACCCCATCACGGTCTATGCCGTTTTCGAAGAGGGCATCTACCGCTACGACGGCCGCGAACAGACGCTGACCCGCGTAGCCGAGGGCGACCACCGCGCCGCCGCAGGACGCCAGCCCTTCGTGGCGACCGCACCGCTCAACCTGGTCTACATCGCCGACCTGCAAACCTACGAAGGCAAGGGCATCCCCGAAGAGAACGTACTGATGCTCTGTGCAATGGATGCCGCAGGTTATGCCGAGAACGTCAACCTCTACACCGCAGGCCATGCGCTGCGGTCGATCACGCGCGGCAGTGCGGCAGCCGACGAACTGCTCTCCCTGCTGCGGCTCGATCCGGCGCGCTACCGCTTCATCCTGGCGCAGTCGGTCGGGAAATAACCGGTGAAACCGTATGAAAAGAGGAGGGCTGCGACAAATAAGTCGCAGCCCTCCTCTTTTCGGAACGCACCTTTTTTAGAAACGATAGGAAGCGCCTACCGAAATAATCAGCGGATTGCTCCAATTCTTGTGCGTCTCGATCATGTACTTCAAGCCTGCGGTGATATCCCACCGGTCGGCTACCGCATAGTCGAACCCTGCACCGAGGTTGATGCCGGCCGACCAGTCGCCGAAATCATTGACGCTGATACCCGCCAGCGGATAGAGATTCCAACGGTCGGCTACGGGGAACAGGTAGTGTACGTCGCAATTCAGATCGATCGAACAGCCGTCGTGGCAGAGCAACGTCAGCGCCGGTTCCAGACGCAGCTGGTCGAGAACATTGTAACGCGCAGCGGCTCCGATGCCGAAAACCGTATCCGCATCCCACGCCGTGTAAATGTTAATACGCGGCATGATCGCCCAATCGCCCTTGTCCTGAGCCGAAGCCGTCGTCGAGATGCAGACGACAGCCGCAAGCAACAATAACAACTTTTTCATCTTTTTCTTATAGATTTAAAATTCCAGTTTCCAAAAATAGAAAAAATTTTGCCAAGTTGTTATTTTTTTCAATGGAATCCGCCTTTTTCAACACAAACGGCCCGCTTCGAAGCGGGCCGTTTGTGTATTCCGGACAAATCAACTACTTTCCGGTCAGCGCAGCGTGGGCGGCCGCCAGACGGGCGATCGGCACACGGAACGGCGAGCAGCTGACGTAATTCAGGCCGGCATAGTGGCAGAACTCTACCGACGAAGGTTCGCCGCCGTGTTCGCCGCAGATACCGCATTTGAGTTGCAGACGCGTGCTGCGACCTTTGAGCACGGCCTCCCGAACCAACTGTCCCACGCCGTTGCGGTCGAGGATCTGGAAGGGGTCGTTCTTCAAGATGCCCTTTTCGAGATAGACCGGCAGGAACTTGGCGATGTCGTCGCGCGAGAAGCCCAGCGTCATCTGCGTCAGGTCGTTCGTGCCGAACGAGAAGAACTCCGCCACCTCGGCGATCTGGTTGGCCGTCACGGCCGCACGCGGCACCTCGATCATCGTACCGACCATATAGTCGATCTTGTCGTTACGCTCGGCGAAGACCTCGTCGGCCGTGCGGTCGATGATATTCTTCTGGTAGCGCAACTCCTTGTGGTTGCCCACCAGCGGCACCATGATCTCCACATGCACGGGGATACCCGCCGCACGGACATTCATCGCAGCCTCGATGATGGCGCGCGTCTGCATCTCCGTAATTTCAGGATAGGTATTTCCCAGACGGCAGCCGCGGTGCCCCAGCATGGGATTGACCTCGCTCAGCTCCTCGACCTTGGCCGCGATCTTCTCGAAGGGTACGCCCATCTCCTTGGCCAGCTCGCGCTGCTCCTTCTCGAAATGGGGCACGAACTCGTGCAGAGGGGGATCGAGCAGGCGCACCGTCACGGGGTATCCTTTCATCACCTTGAAGAGGCCCTCGAAGTCGCCGCGCTGGATGGGCAGCAGCTTCGCCAGCGCCACGCGGCGGCCCGCCTCGTCGTCGGCCAGGATCATCTCGCGCACGGCCTTGATGCGGTCGCCCTCGAAGAACATGTGCTCCGTGCGGCACAGGCCGATGCCCTCCGCACCGAACGCGAACGCCTGCTCGGCATCCTTCGGCGAATCGGCGTTGGCACGCACTTTCAGCACCGAATATTTACCGGCCAGCTCCATCAGCTTGCCGAAGTCGCCGCTCAGGTCGGCGTCACGCGTGGCGACCTGGCCGAGGTAGACCTCGCCGGTCGAACCGTTGAGCGAAATCCAGTCGCCCTCCTTGATCGTATAGCCGTTGACCTCGATCGTGCGTGCCTTGTAGTCGATCTTCAACTCGCCGGCACCCGACACGCAGCACTTGCCCATACCGCGCGCAACGACCGCCGCGTGCGACGTCATACCGCCGCGTGCGGTGAGGATACCCGCAGCGTCGAGCATCCCCTTCAAATCTTCGGGCGAAGTCTCGATACGCACCAGCACCGCCTTTTGACCCGTCTTGGCCAACACCTTTTCGGCATCGTCGGCGAAGAAGACCACCGGCCCCGTCGCGGCGCCCGGCGATGCGGGCAAACCCTTGACGATCACCTCGGCGTGCTTGATCGCCGTCTTGTCGAAGACGGGGTGCAGCAACTCGTCCAGCTTGGCAGGCTCGCAACGCAGCACGGCGGTTTTCTCGTCGATCAGCCCTTCGCGCAGCATGTCCATGGCGATTTTGACCATCGCAGCGCCCGTGCGCTTGCCGTTGCGGCACTGCAACATCCACAGCTTGCCGTCCTGAATGGTGAACTCGATGTCCTGCATGTCGGTGAAGTACTTCTCCAAATGATGCTGAATCTCGTCGAGCTCCTTGTAGACGGCCGGCATCACCTCCTCCAACGAAGGATATTTCGCACGACGCTCCTCCTCCGAAATATTCTGCGCCTTGGCCCAACGCTTCGACCCCTCGACGGTGATCTGCTGCGGCGTGCGGATACCCGCCACCACGTCTTCGCCCTGCGCATTGATGAGGTACTCGCCGTTGAAGATGTTCTCGCCCGTGGCGGCATCACGCGAGAAGGCTACGCCCGTCGCCGAATTTTCGCCCATGTTGCCGAAGACCATCGCCTGTACCGACACGGCCGTACCCCACTCGGCAGGGATGTTGTTGAGCTTGCGGTAGAGAATGGCACGCTCGTTCATCCACGAACCGAAAACGGCGCACACGGCACCCCACAGCTGATCCCACGGATCGGCGGGGAAATCCTCGCCCGTCTGCTTCTTGACGGCGGCCTTGAACGCAGCGACCAGTTCTTTCAGATCGTCGGTCGTCAGTTCGGTATCCTGCTTCACGCCGCGTTTGGCCTTCTGCTCCTCGATGAGCACCTCGAACGGATCGTGATCCTCCTTCGTCTGGGGCTTCATACCCAGCACCACGTCGCCGTACATCTGTACGAAGCGGCGGTAGGAATCCCATGCAAAACGCGGATTGCCCGTGCGCTTGGCCACTGCCTCGACGGCCACGTCGTTCATGCCGAGGTTCAGAATCGTATCCATCATACCCGGCATCGACGCGCGGGCGCCCGAACGCACCGAGACCAGCAACGGCATGGTCTTGTCGCCGAAGCGCATGTTCGTGAGCTGCTCGATGTGTTTCACCGCACGCTCCACTTCGGGGCGCAGCAACTCGATGACCTTATCCTTTCCGTGAGCGTAATACTCCGTACATACCTCCGTCGTGATCGTAAAGCCCGGGGGAACGGGAATGCCGATGAGATTCATCTCGGCCAGATTGGCACCCTTACCGCCCAGCAACTCGCGCATCTTGCCATTTCCCTCGGCGGCCTTGTTGCCGAAGGTATAAACACGTTTTACATCTGCCATAATTCCTAAAAAATTTAACTATCTTAAAGTTTATTCGTTGTTATTTTTAACTTCTTCCTACAAAGGGAGTGCGAATATAATATTTTTTTCGTGACGGGCCAAAGATTTTCACCGGAAATAACAGAATACCGGCAAATTAGCGCCCGGCCCGCCCTCATACCGCCGGCGGGTATAGGTCGCCCACGGCGCTTCGCCCGACGGGTCGAACAGCCAACGGCGGGCGTACACATCGCCGCGAACTACACGGAACGCCGTATCGATCAACACGTTGCTGCGCATTTCCCAGCGATTCCCCGCACGGCGCGTACCCCGTCCGGCACGGCGTGCCGCCGCAAGGGGTTCCGACAGTCCGCAGCGCTGCGGCTCGGCACCCGCCGTGCGCCCCGCGACCAGCAGCCGTTCGTCGGGATGCTGCCGGCGGTGCTCCTCGATCTTGTAGCCGATATAGCGGTCGCTGGCGCTCATCAGCAGACACACGCGCCCTGCTCCGCGCAGTTCGCCCGCCGCCGTCATCCAGAAATGGCCCGCCTCCACCCTGTCCGGGAAGAAGCGGTCGCCGAAGTAAAACAGGGCGAAATCCAGTCCGTTGTAGCTGTCGGTCGTGCGAAACAGGTAAGCGTAGTCGCCCTTGCAAGCCGCCGCCACGTCGCGCACCACCGATTCGTTCTCGACGCCGTACAACCCGACGAGCGGCAGTCCCAGCGAGTCAATCACGGCGGCCGTCTGCATCACTTTGCGACGGTAGCGTTCGCCCGTCCAGCGCATCTCTCCCTGCGGCAGATAGCGCGTATCGTTGCCGAACGGCGACGGCACCGTGTCGTAGAGGCAGTCCGCATCGTAAAAGGCCACGCCGTGCGGCGGCTGCGCGCGAACCCGAAGCCCTGCGGCCAGCAGGCAGAAACCCGCCATACATCCCACTATGATCCGTAACTTCGGCACGTTCGACGATTTAGCGTAGGTAAAGATAGTAAAAAACGGGAATCCCGCAAGCGACGGCTCAAAAAAATCGCGCCGGCTTTCGTGTCCGACCGCGGCCGCACCGCCCTCCGCACGCGGCAACGGAGGCGAACGCCGGACATCGGCCCGACAAATATCCCCGCACGATTTGCCGTTCCGGAAATTAAACCTATCTTTGACGCAAATAAACACGCCGGATGTACGACACGTTTTTCAAACCGGATTCGGTTTCATAGGAATCCGCCCACCGTCGCGGATTCCGACACATCGGGTTCCCGGACATTGCGTCCAGGGAGATTTTTCATGTTATCCATTCATTCGCATCCGAAGGATCCGCTCGGCGGCTCCCCGCAGATGCACAAATACAAACAACGACAATGAGTAAAGAGTATAACCTGATCTCCGACTTCGACTACCGAATCATCGCAGCGTTTTTCGCCGGTCTCGACCGGCAAGGCCCGGGCGACGACGCCCAGACACGCCGCGCGCTGAGCTTCATCGACGGACTGCCGCCCCGTCCCCGTATAGCCGACATCGGCTGCGGCACCGGACGCCAGACGGCGGTGCTCGCATCGGCGCTCGACGGCCCCGTCACGGCCGTCGACCTGCTGCCCGAAATGATCGAGGGATTGCACCGGCGAATGGAGACCGAAGGCCGGACGGAGCAAGTCACGGGCATCGTCGCCTCGATGCTGTCGCTGCCCTTCGCCGAGGCGTCGTTCGACCTGCTGTGGGCCGAAGGTTCCATTTACAACATCGGCTTCGAGAAGGGGCTGACCCAGTGGCGGCGGTTCCTCAAACCCGACGGGTTCATCGCCGTCACGGAGTGTTCGTGGCTATCGTCCGCACGGCCCGACGAAATGGGATTCTTCCGCGACAACTTCCCTGAAATCGACGACATTTCGGGCAAAATCCGCTGCATGGAACGGGCCGGATACCGTCCCGTCGCCCACTTCATCCTGCCCGATTCCTGCTGGACGGAAAACTACTACGCACCGGCAGCCGCCCGCGCACGGGAATTTCTCGCAACCTACGACGACGCCCCTCTCGCCCGACATTTCGTCGAACGATTGGAAGAGGAGATCGAGCAGTACCGTCGCTACGGCCGTCGTTACGGCTATGTCTTCTACATCGGGCAACGGACAGAGTGATCATCCGTATGCACACGCACAGCGAGGGCCGGCAACATCGGTTGCCGGCCCTCGTTCCGTTCGGCCGCTACCGGTCGATCACCCCCGAACCGACCAGCGTCTCCCCGTCGTACCAGACGGCGAACTGGCCGGGCGTGACGCCCCGCTGGGGCTCGTCGAAAAGCAGATACCCGCCCTCGTCGCACACGACGAGTTCGGCGCCCTGCAACGGCTGGCGGTAACGGATACGCACCCTGAAACGCCGTCGCTGCCCCGCCCGCATCCGCTCGGCGGGGTCGATCCAGTGCAGGTCGCCGGCCTTCATGAAGAGCGCCTTGCGGTAGAGCCCGGGGTGCGCGTCGCCCTCGCCGACATAGATCACGTTCTGCCCGACGTCGGTGGCCAGCACGAAGAGCGATTCGCGGCGGCCGCCGATCCCCAGTCCCTTGCGCTGGCCGACCGTATAGAAATGGGCCCCGTTGTGCTCGCCGATCTTCTTGCCGTCGCGCACGGTGTAGCGCCACGGCTCGGCCAATGCCGGAAGGTCGTCGGGAGCCGCTGTGCGGGCGTATTTCGGCCAGTCGGCCCGTATCTCGTGGACGTTGCCCTTCCGGGCCGCGAGCTTCTGTTGCAGAAAAACCGGCAGGTCGACCTTGCCGACGAAGCAGATGCCCTGCGAATCCTTGCGCCTGGCCGTAGCCAGGTGCTGCTCTTCGGCGATGCGCCGCACTTCGGGCTTGGTAAGCCCCCCGACGGGGAAAAGCGCCCGCGACAGCTGCTCCTGCGACAACTGGCAGAGGAAATAGCTCTGATCCTTGTTGCCGTCGACGCCCGCCAGCAGGCGGTAATGCTCCGTGCCGTCGGCCGCCGCAACGCACTCCCGCCGGCAATAGTGTCCCGTCGCCACGAAATCGGCCCCCAGCCGCAACGCCTCCTTCAGGAAAACGTCGAACTTGATCTCGCGGTTGCACAGCACGTCGGGATTGGGCGTGCGCCCCCGTTCGTACTCGGCGAACATGTAATCGACCACCCGCCGCCGGTACTCCTCCGAGAGGTCGACGACGTGGAAGGGAATGTCGAGCCGCCTGGCGACCAGCTCGGCGAACACGCGGTCGTCGTGCCACGGGCAGTCGCCTTCGAGCGTACCCGTCGTATCGTGCCAGTTAATCATGAAGAGGCCCACCACCTCGTAGCCCTGCTCTTTGAGCAGGTAAGCCGCCACCGAGGAGTCGACGCCTCCCGAAAGTCCTATGACAACGCGCTGCATGGTCTTCACTTCGAATTTTTCAGTCGTTCAGCGACAGCAGCCCCTCGGGCAGCGTCATCCGCAGGCGCCGGCCCTCGAAATCGATCCCCGCAATGAACTCCCCGACGGCCGGCACGAGGTATTCGCGCCCGTCGATCGTCACGCCCAGCAGCGGATTGGCCTCGCTGTCGTAATAGTCCGTCACCTCGCCCTGCCGGCCGTCCACGTCGGCGGCGAATCCGATCAGATCCTCCATATAGAACTCATCGTCGGAACGCTCCTCGTCGGCCTCGACGAAGAGTTCGCGCCCCACCAGTTCGGAGGCTCGCCGCGCCGTATCCCAGTCGGCGAACTCCGCCAGCGCGCCCGCGGCTCCGCGACGCTCGAACCGCTCGCACCACAGCGGCACGTCAAGCGAATCGATGCGCACGAACAACGGCTCCGACTCCGGCGCGAAATCCTCCGGAAACTCCGTATAGAGCGCCACGACGACGCCTCCGCCCCGTTCGGCGCCGAACAATTTGGTCACTTTGGCAACAGGTAACAACATAACGATCCGGAATTAAATTTCAGCAATCGACGATCGATGCGGCCCCCGTCCGAACAGACCCGACAGCCATGCTGCCGACCGGAAGCCCCCGCCCGACCTCGTATGCTCCGTCACGAAAATTCCCTCCGACACCCTCGCAGGGTATCAGAGGGAATTCCCTATCCAATAATCGAAAAGCCTTATTCTGCGGCAGCCTCGCCCTCGGCAGGTGCTTCGGCGGCTTCGCCCTCGGCGGCAGCCCCTTCGGCCTCAGCGGCGGCAGCGGCTTCGGCAGCCTTCTTCTCGGCGATCGCCTTCGCACGCTCCTCCTTCACCTTGGCCTCGGCAGCCAGACGTGCCTTCTCGGCAGCCTTGGCGTCGGTGGCGAGCTTCGACTCCTTCGAAGCGATCTTGCCCAGCTTCTCCTCCATCCACTTGTTGAACTTGGCCTCGGCATCCGACTCCGAGAAAGCGCCCTTGGCTACACCGCCCAGCAGGTGCTTCTTGTAGAGTACGCCCTTGTACGAAAGAATCGCACGGCAGGTGTCCGTGGGTTGCGCGCCTTTCATCAACCAATCCAGAGCCCGTTCGAAATTGAGCTCGATCGTAGCAGGATTCGTAATCGGGTTGTAGGTACCCAATTTCTCGATGAATTTGCCATCACGTGGCGCTCTGCTATCTGCGGCAACGATATGATAGAAAGGCGCAGCTTTCTTTCCGTGACGTGCCAAACGAATTTTAACAGCCATTTGCTTGTAAAAATTTAATTGTTAATCAGTTATTAAAAGCGCAAAACCCTCGCGGACTTTGCAGCGGGGCAAAGATAGCAAGAATTTTCCACGCGGCCAAATTTCCGCCGGCCAAAAACGCCGCCGACCGGAGCCCCCTAAACGACACCTCCACAAGCGTGTTCCGAGCCGCAGTCCCGACGGCCGCACGGACGCCCACCACCTCTGCGGACGGCCGTACACCGTTCGCTCCTGCGTGCCGGAGACCGACTCCGTGCACCGGCAGCCGTCGCAGGTTCAGTACTCGACCTTGTCCTCCTTCCGCTCCCACAGCCGGAAGGCCTGCAACGCCTCGGCGCGCATCATCTCCTCGGAGGGAACCGTCCGCCGCGACGGGGCGAGCGGGATCTGGTCGTAGATAAACGAATCGTCGAAGCCGATCCGCTTGGCGTCCTCGCGCGTATTGGCGAAATAGATCTTGCGGATGCCGGCCCAGTAGATCGCGCTCAGGCACATCGGGCACGGTTCGCAGGAGGAATAGATTTCGCACTCCTCCAGCTTGAAATCCTTCACCGCGGCGCAGGCGGCGCGAATGGCCGAAACCTCGGCATGCGCCGTGGGATCGTTGAGCAGCGTGACGGAGTTCGTCCCCGTGGCCACCACCTCGCCGCGACGCACGACGACGGCCCCGAACGGGCCGCCGCCCTCGGCAACGCTCTTCTCGGAGAGCGCGATCGCCAGCTCCATAAATTTGTTTTTCGAACCGTTCATGTTTTCGATCTTTAAAACGGGGGATGATCCACCGATACAAATATAGGGATTTTCGCTATATTTGCAAAAAGAAGCGCACTATGCATCCATCGGATATTATCGGCTCGATCGCCGCCATCGCTATGGTCTTCGGGTACCTGCCCCAGACCGTGCGTACCGTTCGCACCCGCTCCACCGACGACATCGCCACGGGCACCTTCCTGATGATGGGGTTCGGCTCGGCCTGCTTCGCCGTGCAGGGCATCCTGACAGGCAACATTCCCCTGTTCGTCACCAACCTCCTCACGACGATCATGAGTTCGATCGTCTTCGGGATCAAGATCTACAACGACTATTTCAAAAAGAGACGGTAGACGCCCGTCGCACGACATCGATGAAAACCTATGATTTCGACCGGATCGTCGACCGGCACGGCACGAACGCCGTAAAGTACGACACGCTGACCGACGTGTTCGGCAGCAAGGAGCTGCTGCCCCTGTGGGTGGCGGACATGGACTTCGCAACGCCAGATTTCATCCTCGACGCCCTCCGGCGGCGGCTCGACCATCCCGTGCTGGGCTATACGCAACTGCCCGACGACTACTGGCCGCAGATCGCCGTGTGGATCGAAGCCCGCCACGGCTGGCGTCCCGATCCGGCGTGGATGCGCTTCATTCCCGGCATCGTCAAGGGTATCGGCATGGCGGTGCTGGCACTTACCCGTCCGGGCGACAAGGTGGTCATCCAGCCGCCCGTTTACCACCCCTTCCGGCTGGTCCCCGAACAGATGGGACGCCGCGTGGTCTGCAACCCGCTGCGGCGCACGGGCGACCGCTACGAAATGGACTTCGAGCAGCTCGAAGCCCTTCTGGACGACGACTGCCGGCTGCTGCTACTCTCCAACCCGCACAATCCCGCGGGCATCGTCTGGCCGGAGGAGACGCTGCGCCGGCTGGCCGCGATCTGCGACCGCCGCGGCATCGTGGTCGTCTCGGACGAGATCCACTGCGACATGGCGCTCTACGGGCATCGTCACCGCCCCTTCGCATCGGTCAGCGACGCGGCGGCGCATTGCAGCGTCACCTTCGGCGCCCCGACCAAGACCTTCAACATCGCCGGCGTGGTCAGTTCCTACGCGATCGTCCCCGACGAGGCGCTGCGCCGCCGCTTTTTCGGCTGGCTCGAAGCGGGTGAGTTCCACGAGGCGCCCCTGCTCTCGGTCGTCGCTACCCGGGCGGCTTTCACGCCCGAAGGCGACGCATGGAGGCGGCAGATGCTGCGGTACGTCGAGGCGAACGTCGACTTCACCGACGACTTCCTGCGGCGATACGTTCCCCGCATCCGGGCGATCCGCCCCGAAGCGTCGTTCCTCGTCTGGCTCGACTGCCGGGAACTGGGGCTGGCCCACGATGCGCTCGTCGACCTCTTCGTCGCACGCGCCGGACTGGCGCTCAACGACGGCGAGATGTTCGGCCCCGGCGGCGAAGGACACATGCGGCTGAACGTCGGGCTGCCGCGCATCCGGCTCGCCGAAGCGCTCGAACGACTGCGGGCGGCGGTCGACGCACGCTGAGGCCCGTTCCGGCAGACGTCCCGACCTGCACTGCGGCAGACGCCGCTTCGCGCCGTCGCGATCCGCCCTCCCATTACCACACCCCGCCGCCGCGATTCTCCGTCGGATGGGTTTGGAAAGTCTGTGTATTTATATTACTTTTGTGCCGCAAAACGTACTGCATCCGATACGGACGGACGGTTCCGTAGCTCAGTTGGATAGAGCAACAGCCTTCTAAGCTGTGGGTCTTGGGTTCGAATCCCAACGGAATCACGAAAGAAAAAACCTCCTCTCAAAGTATTGAGAGGCGGTTTTTGTCGTCTTATCGGTTTCTTTACAACAAATATTTACACATCAAAATCGCTTACTTTTGACACTTTCTGTATATATTTGTCTGCAATTGTTGTTCTAATGTTGTTCAGCTATGGCGACCTTCCGAACCTGTATCTTTGCCCACCAGCGACGCGCAGACGGTACTTACAATATCAAGCTGCGCATAACCCACCACCGAAAAAGCCGCTGGATAAGCACGACGCTCTATGCACTGCCCGATGATCTGACGCGGGGATTGAAAATCAAGGATGAAAAACTCAGCCGCAAATGCCGCGAACTGGTCGAAGATTGCATCGACCTCTGCAACGACATGGGATACGCCGTCGAGGAAATGGAGATCGACGAACTCGTCGCACGCATCAAATCAGGATTGAAAGGCGGAGAGCGATTCCGGCTCGATTTCATAGCGTATATGAGGCAGGAAGCGGCGCGGATGAATTCCGGTACGGCATCGATTTACATGACAGCCCTCAACGCGCTGAGACGATACATTGGCCGCGATACGCTCGACATCGGCGAGATCACGGCACCGTTCATCAAAGGATTCGTGCAATTCATCGAATCGGAGCCTTCGCAACGAGGCGCCAACCGAAAGCAGAAAGGTGAAACTGCAACCAAAAACAAGGGCAACAGGGCACTGTCTCTGTATATTTCGCGCATCAAAACCATCTATAACCGCGCGAAGGAAGAGTTCAACGATGAAGAACTCGGACAAATGAATATTCTGGGCAACCCTTTCAGAAACTTGCGCCTCGAAACACCCGCGCCGACGGCCAAACGAGCCATCTCCGCGGAGTCGATACAGCAGATAATCGACTTGCTGTCACTCGCCAACGAACGCGCTCGGATGGCGCGGGATTGCTTCCTCCTGTCGTTCGCACTGATGGGGATGAACAGCGCCGATCTGCTGACCTGCCCGCCGGCCAGGAAGGACGAAATCGTGTATTTCCGGCAAAAAACCGCATCCCGCCGCACGGACCGTGCAGAAATGCACGTTCGGATAGAGCCGTGCGTCAGCCCTTTGATCGCTCGCTATTCGGATAAGACGGGGAAACAGCTGCTTCACTTCTACCTCCGCTACAAAGATCGCGTGTCATTCAACAAAGCGATCAACAAAGGCCTGAAAGATGTCGGCGAGGCGATAGGCGTCGATGGCCTGACGTTCTACGCTGCGCGGCACTCCTGGGCAACCATAGCGCGGACTCCCCGAGAGGAGGGCGGAGCCGGACTGGACAAATACGTGATTCATGAAGCGTTGAATCACGTTGACACATCCATGAAAGTCACTGATATTTACCTCGTGAAAAACTGGCGTGTCATATTCGACGCCAACAAAGCCGTAATGAATCTTTTCGATTGGAGCGGAATCGGGAAATAATTCCGGCAACGAGTTATCGGAACACGGCCCATCCTATTTTCGTGCCGACATATTGTTTTTCCCGGATCGGATCATACCCTACTATGACCTCACCGCTCCATCGGCCTCTCGTATAGCGTCCGTAGATGCCCGCCCACTGGTTGTATGGATCGATTCCGAGGGCGAGCCCCATTTCCCAGCGCGGCGGCCGCACCTCGGTATGCAGTTTTGTAACCGTAATCTCACGGACAACGGGCTTTACTACGGCCGAAGCCCGCAACAGCCGGTTTTCTCCTACGGTCGCATCGACAAGGAATGTTCCGGTCGAATCGGCGGAGAAATCCAGCCGGTAATCCCGTTCGAGCAGATAGTCGGCGATAATTGCGGCTGTATCTACACTCATGTATTTCCATACCGTATCGGCCGGTTCGCGCACCGCGACCGGATAAGGTTCCCGAATGGTGTCGTACACGGGAACCGGCCACGGCACCCATCGGGTAACGGTGCTGTCGCGCATTTCGACGGAAGCCGCCCCGCGGCGGTAGCCCCAGCCGAAAAACAGTGAACCGACGATGAGCACGGCCAACAAGTATGCGAGTAGTCGTCTCACAGATGCAACACCTGCCTTCGGTTCTTCCCGTCGGCACGGTATGAAATATGGATCCAGCGGCCCCGATTCTCGTCGATGAGCTGGTCGAAGGGGATCGCGCTGGCTGCGATGCGTTCGAACAGCCGCAGATTATCCGCGACGCTGCCGGTGGTGATGTCGGCCGCTTCGCCCTTCATGTGCTGGCTTGCCGCAGCTCCGCCGACGGCTGCGTTGAGCGCCGGCGATCGGTAGCCGCTGTTCACGCCGATCGGCTTGCCCCAAAGTTCGCGCACGGGATCGAGGCATTCGTCCATCAGCGCATTGAGCCGGCGAATGACGTCGTGCGACGGCGCGTTGTCGATGCTGCGCGCTGCGGCCGTATCGGAACGCAGCAATTCGGAAAGGGTGAAATACGTTGCCATACCTATCCTTTCATTCGGTCATACCACATCTTTGCCCGCCAGCCTGCGGCGGCTCCTGCGGCCGCCCCGAATCCTGCGCAGAGCGTCGCCGTAGTGCGGATGCCGCTCGGCAGGAGGTTGGACAGAACGACCAGCGCAATGACGGCGGCCGACATGCAGAGTGCGATTTCTACTTGCTTTTTCATGGTTTTTACAGTATTAAGGTTGAAGCGATTTATACGTTATCGATACTCGGGCAGCAGGTATTGGATGTTCATGGCCGCCGTGTGCATGATCTCCCGCGCATTCTCCTCCGGTACGGACAGCTGGCGGGTGAACTCGCAGAAGATGCTGCCTATCCAGTCGTGGCGGTTGTCGTTGAGCCGTTTGATGATGGCCGCCCGACATCCGTAACTCGAAAGGATGGACTTCGCATATTTGTCGTTCACCTGCTCGTCGATGTCCGTGATGTAGAGGAAGAGATTCTTCACCAGATCGCTGCTGAACTTCGGCACCTCCGAAATCGGAAGGCCCTGCATGTGCGGTTTCATCGGTTCCACCCCTTTGCGCTTGACCTCGTAATAGACGGACAGCAGACTCTCGTTGCCGAGCGGATGCGGCTGTACGATATAGACCCGATCGGCATCCAACTCGTGCAGGACGCTCCACAACTCACCGTACACGATAGACGAATTGTCGGCCCGACGGATGCTTTTCGTCTCTTCGTCCTTTTTGAACTTCTCGATTTTCAGGTCGGTCAGCTTGTTTTTGCTGTACTGGTTATAGGCGAACCACGCAGCGATAATAGTCCCGAGGGCACTGATGATTGCGGGGAGGTATTCCATAGCGATTTCAAAGGTTAAGCGTCGTGTACATGCAGTGATTCCACCTCTTCGCGCTGCGCCACCCGTTCGGTTTCGAGCTCGGCGAGGGTCATCTCGTAGCGGTTGTACTCCTCTTCTATCTGCCGGCGTTCGTCATCTGTCAGCGACAGAATTTCCGAATCGGGCGGAAACAGAATGCCGGAATCTGTGTAGTTCCATTTTTCCAATCCCCGTTCATCGGTAATCTTTCCCCCGTACAGGTTGCACAGGACGCTGCCGTCCTCCACGATTTGTATCACTTCTGCCTCGCTATAAGGCGGGAAATCGATCTTCTTTCTCATACCCCTAAATATTTACATATTACTCTTACTCGCATACCTCCGGACGTTGTATTTCCTGTCGCCATAACTTTAAGATATTGGACAGTAGGGTCTATCGTAATACCTGTCCCATTATATACGGATTTGTTACCGGCGGCGGAGACTGAATATACGGCTCGTGCGTTATAGACCGTCGCGCCGTATATGAACGCCCGTTCATCCGTCCAGTTTTGCACGGTGACATTTGTCAATGCAGACGCATTGTAATTATAAACGGCCACGGCCAGAGCCACATATCCTCTCGGTACGTCGATCCGTTTATTGGCTGTTCCTTCGGCAATATCGGTAAAGAATATACCGCTGTCTATGACTATTTCGCCTTGATTCGGGACACTTTGATACGACAGTTCTGCCGTGCCGCCCGTTGCGGTCGGAACATACGGCAGATCGAGGCCCGCGCCCGACGTGTCGCGCCACTTGTCTGCCAACAGACCTGCGGCGATGTATTCGGCGACCAGTCCGGTGCGCATCTCACCCGACAGAGGCAGCATGTACCGTTCGGGCTCACCGCCGTTCCACAGCGTGGCGACCTCCGAGGCCGTGAGGGCGTAGTTGAAGATGCGATGAAAACGGACAATTCCTTTGAAAATGTAAGCCGAGGTAAGCCGGCCGACGATATACACATTCGCATTTTGATAATTGGGAAAAACAGATGTCTGATTTGTCAGGACTCCATTTACATATACTTTCCCCGTTGTATTCGCAACATCCACCGACAGTAGCACATGGTATGATGTTTCAGGAGACACCCGACCCGCATTCATTAACTGTGACCCTATGTACGCATACATCGATCCATTAGAGACGAACAGTTGAACGTTGCTTTGGGATCCCCTTGCAGTCGTAAATAGCCTTTGATCCGTAGTTACGTCATCTCCTGTCGTGAAACATATTTCATGTGTCCGATCCCCTTCGAACAACAATGCCGGAGCGTCTGACGAAAAATATCCATCCGAGGTATTTACGCCCGTCTGACGCCCTTCGAGCGGAGCTATCTGCGACGACTCGACGAAGCCCGTCGCGGGGTCGAGGTCGGCTTTGCCGGCGAGTGCAACGGGAATATCCGATACGGACACAGAGGTACGCATCGCCGAAAAGGTGCCTCCTGACTCTGTAATGGTCAATGCAATGTATTCCCCCGAAGATATATATTCGATTTCGAGTGTTATTTTCAGTGGCAGACCAACACCCCTTTTTACATCTACTATCACAGGAATAGATGCACTCCTGTTCGCCGCAGCGGGATCGGTCGACACAACGACGATACAGTTTCGCCTGAGCAACTTCGAGCATAACTTTCTGAATGCATCTACACCCCCGACGGCCGCACTGATCTCTTCGCTCGTACTGTCGCTATCGATGCCGAGATAACCGGAGGGAAGGGCCGTGTTGCTGAGCAGATCGGCCCACTCCATCGATGATGCCGTATACGGCAGTCTCGATAAGGTAAATGTTTCCGATGTCAACGTAAGACTGGACGGGAGCACGTATGTCTGCGATGCATAATATCCGATGACGGCCTTCGTATCGGCATGCACTCCATATCCTGACGGTACGAGGTATTGTCCTCCGTTATCGGGAATCCTGACAACAGGTACCGTGTGAATCGGATCCGCAACGATCCGATCGTATGCTGCCGCGATTTCAGAGGCAGACATATCGGGCAGATATCTGTCGTCTATGGGGCCGGCTTTGGTCAACAACACCACAGGGGTTGTGTTCCCCAGAAACTCGGCGATCTGGTCGAGCGTGGCGAAGGTGGACATGCTATCCCCGTCCTGAATCTCCAACGCAACCGCACCGTTCAGGGTCTGAGCTTGCTGTAAGTCTTTGATCTTATAATTTGCCATAGTGTCATTCGGTTTTGGGTAGATCGCCCAGACGCAGGAAATCGTGTACGTTGGACGGATGTTGTCTGAGATGATGCCGAGCCGCTGCGGCCGTCAGATTCAAGTGTGTGTAGAGTTTTCCGCGATAGCGGATCACGATGCCGGATTTGAGCATGTAACCGCCGTTTGCGCCTTTCTGCTCCTTCCGCAAATAGGAGGCGATCATCGCGGCCGCATCACGGAACCGGTTGGGACACCGGCCGCTGAAATCGGAAAGCATCGGACGCCCGAACACTTCCCGATAATCCGATTCGATCCGCTTCTTCTCTTCCATGCACAGAGAGGTGCCCGATGCGCACCTCTCCATGTACCAGTCCAACGGTTGCATACCCCCTACTCGGCCGGAGTACACAATGCTTCCAGCGCGGCGCGAGAAGCGTCGATACCGCCGGCGTCGAAGAAGATCTGCGGCGTCGGTGCGTTCTGCTCGATCAGGTCGCCGCCCCAACCTCCGTTGTAGCCGTCGCCGTACTTGTCGAGCGTCGCGTTCTGCATCGATGCGCCCTGTTCGTAGCCGATCACACAGAACGCCTGGCTGCCGTCCGCACCCTTCGCCTTGTTCTCGTAGACAGCGACCCAGTCCTCGTTCTTGAACGCCTCGATGTTCTGCGAGTTCGCGGGGCTGTCGGCCAGCATACGCAGCGGCAGCGTCTTGTTGATGGCGATGCCTATTTCGGCGTTCTGATCCTCGTAGATCAGTCCGTTGTAGGGCGTTTTGGAGGGAATCGAGAACCGATAGGCCCTCTTGCCGGATTTGAGTGCGATCTTGGTGATCTTCGGTTTGGTGTAGGTCGTCGCCGATTCGTCCAGATCGGACTTTTTGATAAGATAGGCAATCTTCTCGACGCCCACCCCATAGACCGTGTTGCAATCTTGCAGGATATCGCCTGCCAGATCATTGATACATTCTGCCATTGTTTTTTTTATTTATTATAAAAGGGTTAATTCGTGTTTGAAGCAAATATAGGATACGCAGGAAGGGTTCCTCCGAACTTTTCGCTGTTTTTTACCTTTTGCGTCCGGCGTAGCGCGCCGTCTCATCCTGCACCTTGACCCGCCGCTGACCGTTGTTTATATCCCTGACCGTCACGACAGGGTTCGGAAGCCGGCGCATCACGCGCTCGAACATCTGTTCCATCTGACGCATCCCCGAACTCTTCTCCGGAAGATGCCGCGTCGGAATGGCGTTGCCGCCGCTCGACACGTTCATCATCGAGAGCACCGGCCCCCAATCCACGACCGCACGGGCCGTCATCACGGCCTCGCCGTTGGACAGCCGCGCAGGGATGCTGTCGCTCGTACCCGTGCCGGGGCCGGTCACAAGACCGCCGCGGGAAAATTTCGGCGTAGCCGGTTTCTCGGCTTGATTCAAAACTTGGTACGCCTGCGCAATAGCGGAAAGGACAGCCGCAATCGCAGCCGCCATTTTGATCGGACGCGCGGCATTGCCTGCAATCGCTTCGGAGATCGCCAACGCCGTATTGACACCGATATTGAACAGCGCCAGCAGTTTTGCGAACTCGGCAAACTCCGCATTATCTTCGGCCAGCGTATTGAACAGATTGGCTGCCGCACCGCTGATCGTCGACATCGCCGTCAATGTGGTGTTTAGCTGATATTCGGCCTGCTCTTTGGTAATTCTTGCCGTCTCCAATTTCGCATCCTGAACCGCCATTTCACCATTGAGAACGGCCGTCTGGTATGCAACATCCGAATCATACAGAGATTCTTTCGTTGCTTCGTCCATACTCAGCAGTGCCTGGTATTTATCCATAGCGATGCGAAGCTCCTCCTGCGCGATCGCCCGCTGGGCGGAGAGACGTTTCCCATTATCCTCGCTTTTCAGGTCGGAATAGTTCTCGTTCTTGACTTGCGCACGAGCCAGGGCATCCATCTGGGCATCCATACCAAGGCGGGCCCTGATGCGCGCCTCCTCTCGCGCCAACTCCTTGCGCAACGCCTCCTCGCTGTATTTTGCCTCGACGGATATTCGGTCTTTCTGATACTTTTCGTCCAGAGCCAATATCCGTTTGTTCAGCGTCTCTTTCTCTTGAAGGAGCCACGCCGCCTGCTCTCCTTCGGCGGTTTTCAGCAGGATGTCGATCTCGCCGATTCGCTTTTCTGCCGATTTTTTCGCAACCGAGTTTTGCTCAGAAATGCTTTTTAACTCGCTCTCTTTCGTCTTGGTACGCATCTGCTGGACGAGTTGGAAATAATCCTTCTCCGCTTTGAGGGCCGCATCTTTCGCTTCCTTGATGGCTTTGGCGCGGGTTTTGGCGGTTTGGGTTGCTTTTGCATCGGTTTCATTCAGACGTTCTTGCAATTCCCGCAGAGCGGAATTTTCCTGAGCATTTAGCCGTTTTAACCCCGCTTCCATTTCTGCAAGTTTGTTGTTTGTCTCAACTGAATTCTTAGTCGGTTCGGCACTTAATTTCGCGATCTCGAAATCCAACTGGGCGATGTCCTTTTTGATTCTGAACATTTCCCGCGTCTTGTCTATTGCTTCCTGTGCATATTTTGCACGTTCCGCATCCGAGTTTTTCAATTTATCGTTCGATTTCAGTCGCGCATCCGCTATTTCCGCTTCGAGTTCTGCAATCCTTACGACGCCTTCCCTGTATTTGGTGTTTCGTTCTTCCTGTTTAGCGGCTAACTCGTCGAATGTTTTTTGTAATTCATTAGCTTCAACACCTTGCCCCAAGAAGCTAATAAAACCACCTATAAACCCCGAGCGCATTACATTTTTCGCAAGGATTTTTAACTGCGTCCAAAACGTTTTGAATTTCGATGTCGTCTCTACCATCACTTCACCCATTCTATCGACCGAATTAGTGTAGGCTGCATTCCACGCATCTGCGGCCGACATTGCTCGCTGATTTTTGTAGAATAGTTCCTCGTTCTCCTGAATACGGGCATTTACTTCCCGAATGGAAAACGATAGCGCCTGATAGCTGGCGTAGATAGCAGCAATAGCAGCTCCGATAGGCGTAGCAATGAATGCCGCCATCTGTTTAACAAGAGACCCAATGGCACCTGCTGCACCCTTAATGACATTCGTAACGCCTCCCGCATTTTGAGCCGTTTGCGCAAGTTGCAGCAAGAAATTGTTCCCAACAGGAAGCGTGTTCTGAATGGCATTCTCATAATTGCCGACATTCGAACGATAATCGCCGATTGCGGCCTCCGCCTCTTTAACGGCGTCGCGCTGCGCTTTGATATGATCTGCTAACGCTTTCCCGCTGGCGCTTTCGCGTTCGGCGGCCGATAACCTTCCATACTGCGCAATAAGGCCGTTCAGATTCGCGCGTAGTTGATTCAAAGACCCGTCAAGCTCTTTTTCGACCTTAATGTTATTTTGAATCTCTTTTTCATACTGTCTTTGTTCATCCGTCAAGGCTTTTGTGGTAGACTTCAATTCTAATTGTGCCTTTTTATAATCGGACAGCGAAATTTGGCCGGTCTCGTACTCTTTTTTGAGGTCGGCCAAAATCTTCTTATTGTCTTCAATAGCTTCGTTGGCTTTTACCCAACCCTGAACGAGTTCCTTATAATTGAAGCGAATATTAATAATCTTATCGATCGAATCTTGTGTAGCCATAATTTTACAGTTTAATCAATTTACACTCGCATATACCGTCCTCACCGGTCGTGACGGAGTAGATGGCGAAATAGCATCCGTACACATCGAGGTAAACCCGCCGCGTATAGTCGAGATTGCAGATGTCGGCCACGGTCAGTTTGACGTAGACCGTAATCATGCGGAACTTTTTCAGGATCCGCTGGTAGTCTGCATACCGTTTCGCCACGATACCCTCCGACCCGCCGAAATACATCGTGCGGGGGAAGTATCCGTATTCGAAATACGCCAAACCGTCGGATGTAGTTATATTCAAGGCGAGAATCCGAGGTGAAGGCTCGTTATAGGTTACATCGGTGGTATTTCCGTCTTTATCCTTTTTGACATCGTAGCATGGAACTACGGCAAATGTCGTCTTGTCGTGGATGCTGTCCGTATTGTTGATGAAACGATTGGCCGAAGCCGAGAAATTCAATGATACCAATTCGTTCTCCAGCTCGATGTTCTCGTTGTCGATGGAGATGATACCCTGCGTGTTCAACATCTCGGCGTCCTCGTCGTTGTCGTAGTCGAGCGTGTTGGTCTGGGCATAATCCCCCATCGTGAACTCCGTCCCCTCCGGCCGCCAGATTTCGCCCCGATCGTTCAGAATCACTTTGCGGCTCCAATCCTGAATCGTTGCGTCGAGATGACTGTCGACGATTCGTCTGTCGGTCTGCGTGTTCGGCGTCCGGTTGTCTCCCGAGCCGACGATGCGGTAATCGTAGTCGATCGTCTCCGTCGAATTATAGAACTGATCGGGCGACATCATGCGGATCGTATTGCTATCCGAACTGTCCGGATAGGCGAAAAGTCCGGCCATTGTCATCAATGCCGACAGGAACTCCGCGTGCGTCATATCCGGCAGGTTCTCGGCAATCGGAAACGGAGAGGGAAACGATATATCGTCGAAATGGGGCGTAATGATGAACCGGGCCGAAACGAGAGTTTGATCGCCACCGTTCGTAACGAAATTTTCCAAACTCCACCAGATCACATTGTATTCCTCGACGTCGACTTCTTCCTTGTTGAATATATCCGACAAGGCGAAAACAACTCCGTTACCTATTCCGCTTCCCGAATCATAAACTGACAGCAACACCTGCTCTGTGCCATCTGTTTTGCGGCCGGCAAGACGCAATTCGACCGGTTTCGTCGCATCCTGTCGATGTCCGTTAAAAACAATAGGCCTCCCGTCATAACTAAGTATCGACACGTCTACTACTTTTGTATTGGCAATATAGAACTCTTTATATTCTTTCACCTCCGAAGGCAAGCCCTTATTTATTACATCTTCGACAACAATCCCTCTCTTATCCCATACCGTATTATCCTTTTGATAAAACAGCGGATAATATCCATTATCGCTATTCGTAAAATAGGCGGAACTTGCCTCGAACCGATCCGAGTACCAGCTATCCGGCCCTGAGTTTTTCGACACGAGCGGAATTAACAAATCATGACCGTCTATTCGACTTAGTGCAGTTTTGTCTTCTATTATAATTCCGTGGTACCGTTCTATTGCGTTTAATACGGCTTCCACGTAGATAGACGGATGCGTATATTTCCAGTATTGGCGGCTTTCTCCGGGTATGTACCAGTTACCGGAAGAGTCTTTTGCATATTCGATAAGCGATGCGCCGAAATCAACTGCGATAAAACCGGTATACGGAGAAACCGGGCTATTCCTAAGTAAATAGCTTGTATCTTCATTCCACTCGACATAATCCGCTCCCGCCACCTCGATGATCTGCTCGCGCAGATCGCGCAGCGAAGCGTCGAACAACGGCTGGAAGTTGTCGATGTTGCCCCACACGAGTGTGATGTTGATCGTGTCGGTTACGTCCGTAACCATCGCATACCCCCGCGTGAAGACCGGAAAGCCGCCGAGGTAGTACGCTGCCGAATGCTTCCCGTATGCCGCCGAATCGTCCAAGATGTCGATGCGGTCGATCAGACCGAAGGCCTTGCGGTTGCGGGGCGTCAGCGGCAGATTGATCTCCGCGCTGCGGTTGCTCTGGATCACGTCGAGATCGTTGAAGACCGGCGACTGGAAGATCAGCGACGGAGTATCTTCCAGATCGCACAACTGACCGTTTATGTAGAGTTCCTTCGTCATAGCGTCAAGTGCTTTATCGAAAGTTCTACCACGCAGTCCTGCATGCAGGCATTCGTCCGCGAGATGTCGCCGTCTTCGACATAGGCGTCGATCCACACCTTCCGCCGGGCGTCGTACAGCTGCACCTCCCGTCCGGAGAGAATCGATGCGCACAGGTCGAACAGTTCACGGTCGACCAGTCCGCTATGGAGCGTATGGGTCGTGGTCGCCGTGATCGTGCGGTGGCGTTCGGGTGTCAGTTTCTCGGAGAGCGTTTCGAAGGTCTCGTCTTCGGATACGTCGTCGACGCGCTCGGTCGGATGCCAGAGAAAGTAACGCATCAATCCCGTTGCATCGCGCCAGCGCACGAACGATCCGCTGTCGCAAGGATTCACCACGACCGTCAGACGCGCGCTCTTCACGGCGCCGGTCGTGCCGCCCGTCGAGACGATCAACTGCCGCTCGCCGCCTCCGAATTCGCGGAAGAAGGTCATCGGAAGGGAGAACACGGGATCGACACGCGAATAGACCTCCCGCCGGCCGCTGTCGGCATCGGTGAAAGCGAAGTCCTGCATGGCGCCCGTATAGGAGTTGACGAGAATCTGCTCGCTGTAATCGAACGCCGGAAAGACCACGATCTTCGACGGCTGGGGCCAGCTGATCGGGGTATCGGCCTGCGCATTGTTCGTCATCGCGCGCGCCGACGCCCCTTTGAGCAGATAGAGCGGCGACGAGGCGATCGCCTGCCCGTCTACTTCGAGGCTGATCGTCGTTTGCGCATTCCCGTCCTGTGCGATGATTTCGAACAGATCGTCCATCGGGAATACGGCCGAACCGTTGATGATCGAACGCACCAACGTATAGCCGCCGACTTTGACAACGACCGCATTGTATGTCGGCGCTTCGCTGACTCCGACCGTATTGTAGTTTCTCGCCAGCGAAATGGCGGGTGTTAATCTATATTTAGGCATAATCACTGATTGTTTCATTCAACATCGTAAACACGCTGCGGTCGAGCTGCTCGGAGAGTTGCCGGTCGATGTCGTCCACGGCCGGCTGCAACAGGTCGAACAGAATCTCCGTACCGCCGCCCTCGCGGTAGAGCACCGTGCCCTTGCTCCATACGTTCGCCGCCACGGCGTAGGCGTCGATCTCCTCGATGCCGTAGAGCCCCTCTTTGGCCTGCGCCCATCGTTCGATCGCAAGGAGAAAAGCATCGAAGGAGGCGTATTGCGCCTGCACATCGCCCGCAGAACGTCCCTCGTCGACGCCGGCGATCCCCTGCCGGCCGACGAACGCCGCTTCGAAACCGTCGTCGTTCTGTTCGACCTGCGTTTGGAGCGATGCCGCCGTAGCACCCGTGGCCCACTCCGGCACGCCGAGGCTGTTGACCCGCTTTCCGCTGCTGCCCGTCTTCGTTTGCAGATTCGCCACGACCTGCGTGCGCAGCGTATCGAACCGCGCTTCGCACACCTCGATGAATCGCTGCGGATCGAAATAGCGCAGTATCTTGTCGATCCTATCCATTGTTGCAGGTCGAATAGGTCATCGTCGCCTCGCATTCGACTCCGCAGACCAGCTGATCGAATCGGGCGGCGAACGGGGTGATCTTCGTGACCTGCACCTCGACTCCTCGATCCCGCAATGCCTCGAAAAACTCCGCCGAGTGGTCGATCATCTCCTCGACGATCGGCATGACCTGCGTCGCGGTATCGGGTTCCGCTTCGCCGAGGTCGCCGCAGAAGAGGAACTTCGAGGCGCGCTTGTAGACGCCATCGAGATCCGTCGGCGTGATCGTCTCGAAGAATTGCCGCACGACGACCGGATACTCCGTGATCGTTCCCAGGATGTAGTTCGTCTCTTTAAGGCGGGCATAGATATACGAACCGAAGCCGCACGCCCCGGCGGCCTTGTCGATATGGTCGTTCAGCGAGTTTATCTTCACTCCCACGATACGGCGGGCCGGCGGCGTCTGCCCGACGACCCTGTACTCGTATTCCTTGTTGTCGGTCATCTTCTTTTGATTTTAGAGGTTTGTATCCTGCTGAGATTGCGCTGCTCGATCACGTCGTTCGTCGTCGACTCGAAGGCTTCGTAGACGACGCTCCACTCCATGCCGTAGACCGACGCGGGCGATACGGCGCCGTTCATGATCTGCACGTACTTGCGCACCACGGCGGCGATGCCTCGGTCGGGGCGGTCGATCTGCGCCTGCCGCTCCTCGTCGGTCGGTTCGATTTTCAGATCGGCGAATCTCTTCGAGATGGCCGCGAGCGTGTCCATGCAGTGCAGAAAGTAGCGGTACGCACGGATGAACCGCAAATCCGCGACCTTCTCTTTCGGGATGCCGAGCATTTGCGACAACACGTTGACGAAGTAATCGGTGGAGCGGTTCGTCGCGTTCAGCACCGCCAGATCGCGCATCGTCATGTGTTTCGGATCGCGGGCCGCAATACGCCTGTCCGGCAGCCACCGCCGATGCAGTACGCAGCATTCCGGTTCCGCCCGTCTCCTGATCTCTTCTGCAAACCTACGGCTTTCGAGGTTGAACAATGCCGCCCTGCCGATGATGATGTCCCGAACGGTGTCGGTCGATTTGACGATCATAATCCGAATAAGTTTGCGGGTTCGAAAATTGCCGAACAATAGTCCGGCACGGCCCCCAGTTCGACGAGCTTCGGCCGCAGGACGCAGCATTGGCGCACCATATCGTTCCAAACCTCTATGGCACGGATGCGCGGACTCGCTTCGTCCGAATATTCCCCACGCTGCACCTTCTCGCCGGCCGGTGTGCCGACCGTAGTATGCGTGCGCAGCCAGTAGAAATAGACATAGTTCGCAATGGGCGAGGTCTTGACCGCTTCGTTTCTGAGCAGCGCAACGATCTGCGGATTCTCCTCCGCCGTCGCCGCCAGTGCCTCACCCAGCAGATTGCGGAGAAATATCGGCTCGTAAATGGCGATGTAGGAGTTCGCCGAATCGATGAGTGTCTGAGCGAGCGCCGTCGGCTTGTCGTCCTTCCGATTGGCGATGCCGGAGATGTAGATCGGATCCTTCTCGAAATAGGTGTTGTCGATAATCATGGGAAATGTATTTAGCGGGCGCAGGGGCGATCAAACCCCTGCGTCCTGAAATTACTTCACCGTTTCTCGGTGGCGCGGCCCAACTTGATGAGCGTCTTGGCATGTACGGGATGCACCTCATAGGCTTTGCCCTTCTCCAGCGTATTGCCGGGGCCGCCGGTTCCGTAGACCGTCACGCGATCGTTGAAGTCCACATTGGTCTTTTCTTCTTTCGTTGCCATATTCTTGTTCGTTTAACGTGTTTGACTTAGGCTGCCACCTTCGAAGGCTCGGCAGCCGGTTTCTGCAAGGCGGCGATAATGGTCGCGAACGTGCCTTTGACGAACGCCCCCTGATCGACCGATGCGAAGTACGAGTGCAAGCGCTCCTCGCAGATGACCGTGAAGAGATTCTTCTGGAAGTCGTCGTCGACCCACCCGAATTCGATGCGAATGCCTTTGTACGGGCGAACGTTCCATTTGCTCGTATCGGCAACGAGGAAATCGCCGGCCTTGACGTAAGTCGATTCCACGATCTCCACCCCGCGGATGAGCCGGAACAGCTCGTCCGAGATGTAGTGACCCGTCGAATCCTTCGTCAGGTCGATGGAGGCCCGATCCGAAGGATTGAGCATCACCACATCGGGATAGAAGTTCAGGTTCCGCATCTGGAGGATCGCTGCGCGGATCGCATCGGCCTTGTTCGCCATTTCGACCGTCCCGTCGAGCGCGGTGGTCGCATAGGTAGCAGCAGCCGTAAAGATGCCTTTGAGATTCACGCCCGTGCCGTCACCGGTGAGCAGCTGTTTCGTGCGTTCCTGAACGAGCGACGTGCGCAGCATGTTGTCGATCTCCGACTGCATATAGTCGAAATCGTCGCGCATCTCGTAGGAGATTTTGGCCGATACGGCCACTTTCTTCGCCGTCGACGTCTCAGGGACATACGACCAGTCCATAGCGGGCTTCAAGGCCCCCTCGGCGATGAATGCAGGAGCGCCGTTGCCGGGCTTGCGATCCACCCAAGTGATATTGGGCGAGTTGGTCGAGCCCTTGAACAACCGTTCTACGACGCGCGTGTCTTCGCTCGGCGCGTAATGGATCGTGCGGTCTACTTCGGTGTTGAGCGCTGCAACCGCCGCGGTATTGGCCGCCACGGTGATCGTCGTAGCAGCCGCTTTGATCTCCAGTTCGAGCGCCGTATTGCGTTTCTCCGCGAAAGCGCGTTTCGCCTCGTCGCTCGAAAGGAACGCCTTGATCTGCTCGCGGATCGTGCGGCCCTTGCCGGCTCCGCCGCTCATCGAACGGCGGATCTCGCTCCCCTGCTCCTTGAGAGCCTTCTCGATCTCCTCGATCTTCTCGGCCGACACGCCCAGTTTCCCGAGCGACGATTTTACCGACTCGACGATCTCTTCCTCCGATTTGATCCCCTCGGCCAGCATTTCGAGCTGGTCGTTGATGTGCTTGCCGAGCAATTCCATGCCCTTGCGATCCACATCCGAGAACTCCCCGCTGTCGGGCAGTTCGAATTTCTTGAATTTGAATGCCATGTTTTTCAGTTTTTGATTTGACCTAATTTTTCGAATACCGAACTGCGTGAAGTGAGTGGCGCGCGGGCCGGCTCGGCTTTGAACATCGACAGTATTCTGCTGTGTACTTTTTCGTATTCATCGGGCGCGGTCTCCCGTAATGCCTTGACATATCGTTCCATGTCGTCCAAGGCTTTCATGTCGCCGATATACTCCGTGTGCTCGTTGGCGCCGAAGGTGACGACCGAAATCTCGTGCAGAATAATCTCCTTCACGATCAGGCAGTCGAGATCGGGATCGTAATCGCATTTGTCCCATACATACCGATAGCCGATCGAGAACTGGTTGAGCACCCCTTCGTGCATCTGCACCCATGCGCGGCGAGCGTCCGGCACGGCATCGAAATCCGAGAGCTGCACCGTGGCGTATCCGCCGTCGTCCTTCTCCTCGATCGACAGGATACGGCCGATCGGGTTCTTCGTCTCGTGCTGCCACAGGAATTGTATCTTCCGGTTCGTCGCAGACGCCGGCCCGCGCTCCTGAATACTCTTGCTGATGCAACCCTTCATCAGCATGTCGCCGTCCGAATCGACCGTTCCGAACGAACAGAACTTCACGAGAATGATGTGTTTCTCCTCGTCCACGACATCGGCCTTTAATATCGGCGCTTGCTTGAAAGCCCCGCCGCGGCTCATGACTTTTTTATACAGTAGTTTGTCCATTATTCCAGAATGTTTGCAATGATGTTTTTCCCCTGTTGCTCGGTAATGAGACCGGAGGCGATCGCGTTGCTGGCAGCCGTCACGGCCGCCGTCAGCGAGTCGGCATACAGCCGCTTCGCTTCCTGGAAGATCGACAGGTGATCGAAATAGGGAACGATGCGGAATCCATCGAACCCGTGCGCCGCGTTCAATACCTCCGATATTCGCTCTGCATCCGGTTTGATCGCATCGTTGTACAATTTGACCTCGGCCGCCGTAAGATTCGCATAGGTCGTACCTTCGGTGTCGATCAGTACATACGGCACTTGATAGGCATCGGCGATCTCCTTCTTGGCATTGCGCTGCACCTCCGTGAGATTCATGTCCTTCATGTTGGCCGAAATCTGCACGAAAGCAGCCTTCAATCCGGTCACGATGTACTTATATTGGCCCTTCATCACGCCGTATCGCCGCAGGGCCGCTTGTGCCTGCTCCCGATCCTCCTTGTTCTCCGGCAACACGGATGTCCGGAAATCCTCGCTATTCAACGAGATGATACCCAATGCCCCTCTGTTGATGATGAGTTCGTTCTGCGCCTCGAATGACGACACGAAAGGATTGACGGCGTTCTGCAAGGCTGACAGACGCGACTGCGATGCTCCGAAGATATTCGGATTATAGGCCGAATCCCGCACGACGAACATTTGATCCCGATCGACACGAATTTGATAATCGTTGATCGAAACCATATAATAATCGATCTGCGGATCGGGCCGGAAACCGGTGAATTCGGAGGTCGTCACCTCCTGAACAAGCGGATTCGGAATCACGTAGAGTTCGTAGGCCGTGGGCACACCGACCGGCTCCCAGCGAAGAATATAGGCTTTTCCGTAAATATCCTTGAAGGCTTCGATCATCGCCGTGAAATCTTCGATCGTTTGAAAGTCATTCGGATGCTTCCACCTGTTCAGTTCCTCCGTGCGACCTGCGACCTGGCGAGCGTCGTCCGACGGATCGACAGCCCACCAGCGGGCGTTGCGAATTGCCGCGGATTTCTTGGTCACGACCGAAAACAACGCGCTGCACCGAGCGTAAGCGATAGTCTGTCCGGCAACGGTGTCGCAGTCGATCGTACTACCGCTGCCCAATCCCATTGCCGAGAGAAAATCGCGCACAGAGACGAACCGCTGTTCCTCCGCTGTCGGAGTTCCGCACTCCGATTTCGTCGTCAAGTCCTGACTCTTACTTCGCCACTTCAAGCTGAATCTCATTGCACATAGCCTTTGAAGCAAATGTAAGGGCGATAAAAGAGGGTTCTCCGAACTTTTCGCTGTTTTTTCATTTTCGGCGGTTGCAGACCCAATAGAGATACTCCATTACAGCGTATCGGGCCGCATCCCACAAGTGATTGAATTTGTCGATCGGCTGGTTGATCGTAATGCCGTTCACCGAATCCCACACATAGGAATTGGCCTCGGTTTGGAAATTACGGCTGCGGACGATATGGAGGCGGAACGATTTGACCATGTGAATTCCGTCCGTTACGGAACCGGCATATTTCTTCGCCTTCACCACGCTGAGCCCGCGCAGCAGCAGGCCGTCGACCATCGATTCGGGATTTTTAGCGTATTTGTCCGCCGAGTCGGCGAATATGGGCATCCGCCCGACTGTCCCCTCTATCGCATCATAGAGCAAGGCCGGATCGGAGCAGGGTGCATAAAACTCTTCCTTCATGTATAGATCAAGCCCCCGAAGCCCCAGACGGACGAGCGCCGTAGGATCGTTCGTAAATCCGAAGTCGAGGCCGAACACGACCCTTTCCAGGTCGGACGGAAATTCATCGATCCAGTCGATATTCGGATAGACAAGGCCCTCTTTCGCCGCACGGATTCCCAATCCATAGACTTTCCATCGCCACTCGTCGGCCGTGCCCGCAGCAATGTTCGCCGGTGTAGGTTCATAGGATTCGATCTCTCGTATGACCCCAGGCGGGCAGAACGGATTGTCTTTGTATGTCGTGTGCGTAAAATAGGTGTGCGGCTGCCCTTCCAGTTCGAAGGCCCAATGTTCGGTATATTTGGGATTCCAGTCGCCGATGACCATCGTCGTGCAGCGCATCGTGATATTTTTGTACTGCTGCTTCGAGATGTCGTCCAGCATCTCGTTGATGTAGATGATGTCGCAATCGTATCCTTCACGGCTATCCATTCTGTCCAATCCGCGGAAATGGATCACGGAGTTGTTGATATAGTAGTCGGGATGTTGATTCTCGCTGCGCATCGCATCGGGATCGTAGACGCCGCGCAGGGTCAGTTTCTTGCGGAAATCGGCAAGGGTGATCTCCTTGCAGGCCTGCAACGTATTTCGATATACGAAGATATTGAGCGGGGATAGTGCGAGCGTACAGATGTCGTACAGAAAATCGAAGGCATCGTAGGTCTTCCCCGAACGGCTCGACCCTTCATTAAAAATCTTCAACACCGCATCCCGTTCCCTGTACTGCATGTACCGATACATGAGGTAACGATACACTTTCCCCCGATAGGTGCGGATGTCAGGCAGACGATGCATCGGCAGGCGGTGTTTTTTCGATCGACAACGCATCCTCCGCGTCTATTTGAATGACGACGGGAGCGACGGCAGGATTTTCTATCTTTCCGGATAGTTTCACCTCCTTCGGCGCTGCGTAACCCAACATGTTCATGATGCTGTCGAGACTCTTCTGCTTGTCGTAGCACTCGATCTTCACGAACTCCTCGACAATCTCATCGCCATTCGAAGCGATCCGTTTGACCTGTTTGGTATTGATCGACTTTATACATGCCTTCTCGTCGTCCGTAAGCGACTCGAACTCTTTAAGCGACATCCAGCCGTTACGAATGCGGGTCGCATCCGAAAAGGCGATCTTCTGGTGCTCGCGGATGATCTGCAAGGCCGAGATGCCCGCAGCCTCGGCAAGGTGAGTTTTCAGATATTCGATCCTCGCTGCAACCTCACTGTTTTGTAATAGCAGATAGGCATTATTCCATACCGTGTTATCGCTCATGTTCGAACATCTGTAAGCATAGCGATATGCCTCGGACGCATTACCGCATTCGAGGTACTTATTGCAAAACTTTTCCTGTTTGATCGTGAGCTTGCCCATATATGCAAAGATCGCCTATCGGGGAGACGATTCTTTCAACTTTTCGCTCTTTTTCATTGCCCGATATAGCGGTATTGTAGGTGTGCATGTAAATCATGCCACTCTTCGATCAGTCGGGGATGCCGTTCGACAAATGCCTCCCACTCGATGCGGCGCAGATAGATCCGCCCGTTGCGGACGACTGTGCCGAGTGTCCGATCCACTCGAATCGATTTCCATATCCAACGTGTCGAAATGCCGTACTCATCGGCTGCGGCCTGAATTGAGATAAAATGGTTCATTGCAAATCCCGAATTAATTACTACCTTTGTTCTTGGGTGAGGGGTGATCTTTCGGGATCGCCTCTTTTTCTATTTTTCCATCTCTATCAAATAATCCATATTTGACCAACCGCCAGCAGCTTTAACAGACGCGACGCACGTTTCCATATATCTATCTGGAATCGGATATAAAAGCTGATCTTGACGATAGCCATAACTCGACCCGCCTATAAACCGGATATTTCCCCACTCATTACGAGTCAATATGTACTCGATTAATTCCCTAACGGTATATTCTCGATCGAATATTACATCATAAGGCGCGGTCTCATCCCCGCCTATTTTATCTGTTCGTCTGTATTTTATCATTTCCTCTACCTTTCGAGTTTCACCTCCTCGTCCATTCCGACGATACCCCGCCGGCGCAGACGCTTGATGAAGTTCTTTATGTTCAATGCCTGCTCATAGTAACAGTCCTTTTCGACCTTGACACGCGATTTGCGGTCGCTCTCGACCTTCATGTTCTCAGGATTCAGCCACGAATCGGCCGACACCTCCACTTCCGCTCTCGACGCTGTCCGCGTAACCGTATTGAATTTATAGAGGGTATGACCGGGCACCCGAACCAGTTGCCCGATCAGTTTGTATTCGTTCTGCTTTCGTTCGACGGCCTCGATCTGCGCTTTGGCTATCTTATCGTTCGTCACGCCGTCATGTGGAGTCAAGATGTCCATCGTTCTATTCGTTTTCGTAAATCGGTCGCCAGCCGATAACGACACCGTGATGTCCGAGCGTATTACTGAAATAAGAGTCATACCAATATCCAACGGAATACATAGTTTCGTCATTCCCAACAAGTTGTATTTTCAATAACACGTCCTTGCCACGCTCGGGTGAATCCTTCGGATTGCGCCAGCGGAGCAGTTCGTTCCGTTCACTCATAGCACCTGCAACAAATCCACGTCTTTCCAGCATAGATAGATATCCCAATCTGACCGGAAGCATTTCGTCAGGATCAAGGGGGTCGATTACGGCTTCTTTTGCCCGTTCTTTAATCGTTTTCATATTTCGTTCAGTTTATAGCGACCTTTTTTATTCCGAAGTAAAAGTCCTTTTTCTACCAGCCTTAAACAGATAGGGGAAGCCCAACAACTATGGTGTGCTCCGGAAAACCCGAAAGTTCGAGCGTGTTCAGTCCCTATCACCGACGGCGACACATAATCTTTACCTTTCAGGTAGGATATTATCCACTCTTCGCTTTTCGTCAGTTTCATATCTCGTTTAGTTTTTGGATAAATGATCTCAAATCTTCACACAGTACAGGGTGGCAATCCCTGCCGATCCCGCCACAACCGTCCTTGTATTCGCAGGAGGACTTGAATGCCTCTACCGCTTTTTGCCGCATCAGCTGCTCGGTATCCTGCTCGGCGAGTTCGGCCGCACGGGTCATTGCAGCCCGGAGCTGCCATTTGGCGTGGTCTGTCATCTCCACCGTGAGATGATCCATACACCCGTCGATAAATTCTTTTGCTTCTTTGCTTTTCATTCCTCGGTCAGTTTTTGGATAAATTCGTCGGCTATCTTTTGGGGCATATCGCCTTGAAAAATGCCGCCCATCATTTCCTTGACAATCTTATGCGCTTTCTCACGCATCCGTTCCTCGGCCTCCTGCTCGGCGATTTCGACACACTCAACCGCTCGACCCTTCATCATGGAAGGTGCTGCATCACGGCTATTGCCAACGGCATATTTTTCAATAAGCTCTTTTGCTTTTTGGCTTTTCATCATTCATCTCCTTTCAGCATTTCGGGGTTGTCGTGGATATTCCCGATGACCCACATCTGATATGAATCATCAAAGCAATCGGAGATTTGAAAAACATCAACGTCCCCAAAGTTCACGACGAAACATCCGTTTTGCCATTCGACAACTCCGACGCTTTCAAATTTGTCGGTAAGGACGTCGCCCTCATAGACCTTTCTCGTGTTCTTGTCTTTCATCCCCGTGTATTGGCCGACGGTAGCGGGATCGACCTCCCATACGCAGGGGTACGATGCAATGAAATGCCTTACCTCGCCTTCGCAAAGGCCTTGATAGTAGAACCCTGTTACCCAGCCATCAGCAGGGCCAGTTTGTGTATTGTTGTCGAGGCGCTTGCCTCTGAATTTAATTTCTCTCATATTCACATTTGGTTTTACCGGTTATCACCGTTCCCGTCGATCACACCGCGTTCTTATCGGTGATTTCACCCACTTCTGTCATCAGTCCGAACAACATGTAGGTGTCATGCTTGCAACGCTCCATGCAGGTTGTCATCGCCTGCTCTTGATACTCATTCAATGATATCCTCGCTATTTTGTCCTATTGAAAATTTCAAACAACCGATTATAAATCTCTGCAAAGCGTTTTCGCTGTTCTGTATCGGTCAATGTATTTGTGAACTTATGGGCGACAATCCGTTTCCTCTCATCCCATATTATTCGGGCCTTATCGACGCCGGGGACAAAAAAGATATTCGGATATTTGCGCCATTGGATCAATGTGCCAGATTCAACCATCGTGAGTATCTCTGCCGGAAGCGTCTCTTTCGTCGCTTCGACAGAAAATATTTTCCCTCGTTCTCGTTCGATTGCATTCTTCGTTTTTTCGATTTCTGCCTGTAAACGTCGGAGTGAATCATTCTGTCGATCCCATTTATCGAGTGTTGACCGACCGTTGCGCTTATCATTCAATGGTTGACCGTTAGATTGTTTAACACAATTGAAATGGTTTAGCAATCTGTTATCGAAGATCTGCTGTTTCTTTTTCAGCGATTCTTCGAGGATTTCAAGGCGTTTTGTCGATTTCATTGCATCCATCATATCTGTAATTATTTCGAGATTTTGCGAGAATCTCGCTATTTCACCAATTCGAACTCATAAGCCACGACCCACGGATTGCGTTTCCACGTTCCCCGTCCGGACACCTTGTCGATCAGCGAAGCGAAGGCTTCGCGGGGAGTGTCAAACCCATCATCGCTATTTCCAAAAAGGCCGTAAACTTCGTATTTGTCGTACTCTACATCCCCTAAGATACCCTCCTTCATGCAATCCTCCTCCGAAATATCCTGCAACCGTTCGCACTTGATTCCGGTGATGCGGATTTGATGGGGCATCAACTCGGCCTTAGTAAGCATCTTGTTCGTCCAACCAGATGGTTTATCATCATCTTCCCAAGCATACGGATTGACACAGTTGGAGTAGTCGAAAATATCTTGATATCTCTGCGCCACGGCCACGACCTCGCCGACCTTGTAGGACAGCTTTTTCTCAGCACATACATCGCCGCTACGCCCGATGATTTGGACGTATCCTGCAAAAATTCGTACCTGTACGTCGGAGGTGGACTTGATATTAATCAGCATCATCGCCATGGTCTTTCGACCCTCGATGACCGCCTGCGTCAAGCCGTAGCGGTCGTTGAACATAATCTTTTTCATATTACTCTCCCAATCTCTTAATGGCTTCCAGAAATACGGCGGCCCAGTTCAATGCAGGGGTATCGTTCGGGTCATCCATATTGAGTTCCGGCGTGAATTTGGTGGAGACGGAGACTTCATTCCCATTTTGGGTAATCTGGACGACAGCCGTCTGCTCATTGTCCTGAAAAGTGATTTTTACCTGATTGTTTTTCATAGCTAACTTATTTTGAGGTATTCAAATTCGTATTTTAATTACTTGGTTAATTTTTCATGAAGCACATCCATATCGTTTTTCCGTGTTTGGATGTCGGGTGTCCGAACAACGGTTTATAGGGGATGATGTCCAATATTTGCCGAACTTTTATCTGATCCTCGTTCCATTTGAATATCAGAATTCCTTCCGGCTTCAAGACCCGCATACATTCATCGAAAGCAGCACGTATATCCGTTTCCCAAGAAGGAAGAAGCATTCCGTATTTCTGAGCCAACCATGACGTGCCGCCTAATTTTCTGAGGTGCGGCGGATCCAATACAACCAGCCGGAACGATTCATCGTCGAAAGGCATAGCCCGAAAATCTCCGACTATGTCGGGATCCACCTTGATATGACGCCCATCACAAGCGATGAGTTCCTCGCGGCGAATATCCATAAACAGAGCTTCTGAACAACATTTGTCGAACCACATCATACGGGATCCGCAGCATGCATCGAGAATCTTTTTGTCTGTCTTCATTGCTTTTCGTATTCATTTATCGTTTCGAAAATCCGCAGCGCCACCTGCGGGACTATGGTGTTGCCGTAGGCTTTGATCGACTCGCGGCGCCATGCCGGAAAGGTAATTCCGTCCAGTCCGGCGGAAAGCCCATCATCTGGGCCACATATCGGGGACTCAGTCGGGAACCCTTCCCAGTTCGGGACGGATGCGAAATCATGACGTCGTAGACGGCTCCGCTATTCCGCTTCGCATGACTGAGAGGAAACGAATTGTTTTTCGCATCGCAGGCCGTCGGCATCGACAACAGCCCCATCCGCGCTGCAAGCGCGAGCGTCGGCCGCTCGGATGCACCCTTCGACAAGCTCCTGTTCACACGCCCGCTCCCGCAATCCGACGCGACCGGTGTCGGCAGTAGAGCCGGCGACAATGGCTCCGAACCGCTCTTGCCACGAACTTTCAGCCCTTGCGTCACCACGGTGGGCAACAAACCATGTTCTGTATCGAATATGGGGAGCACCGACGCCCGCAGCTGGTATAAGGTACGCTTGCACCTCGTATCCTGCCGCTTCCAAATCAGCGCACACCTGCTCGAAGACCATTCCCTGCGACCAATTAACGATTCCGAGAACGTTCTCGCCCACGACCCAGCGCGGTCGAACAGTCCGAACAACTCCGAGCATTGCGGGCCAGAGGTAGCGGTCGTCGGCCGTACCCTTGCGTTTGCCCGCGAGGCTGAACGGCTGGCACGGGAAACCGCCGGTGAGCACGTCGACGCGGTCGCGCCAAACGGTAAAGTCTGTTGTTCGTATGTCTTCATATTGTTCCGATTCGGGAAAATGATACTTCAATACGCGCCGGCAGAACGGGTCGATCTCGCAGTTGAAGACGTTCGTCCAGCCGGCCCACGCGGCCGCCAGGTCGAAGCCGCCGATGCCGCTGAATAGGGAGGCGTGGGTCATGGTCATTCGCATAATCCGTAATAACTCATGCAGCTCGTAGCCGTGTCGTCGTCGAACAAACTGCCCGTCGCGTTCTGCCACTCGACATACCGCACGACATCGCGGATGTCTGGGTATTTGTTACCGCTGATGATTGCATGGGTCGGGATCGTACTCGATCTGAAAAACGTGGATCGCAATTCATTTTCGATTTTTGCAATGTAGTCGATCCGCTCAGGGGATTGCCGAGCAAGACTGAGAATGTCCCGATGATTCGCCATCACACACGGCCAGCAACCGACACGCTTGTATCCCATCCGGTAGAGCGGGTTCGGCTCCAACCCTGCGGCAAGGATATAATCTATCACCTGCTGTGCCGACCAGTCGAACACGGGCCGCAACAGATCATCAGCGAACTGCGCCCGAAATGCTCGTACCTCCTTGCCTCGATAGGAATGTCGTTTCGGTCGGCCGTTTTTGTCATAACCGTAAGGCTCGAAATAGTACTTGAAATACGTGCATTGGGCTTGCATTTTGGCCCGCGCCGATGATTCCGCTGCTCGAATGCCTTGAATTATCAGCATATTGTCTTTTACCTCGTCGAGTACATAGTCGATCATCGGCTTCGTTTTAAGTTCCTCTGTACAAAACCGTGCATAGGAAGAGGGCCAACGCTTTTTCTGCCGCGCGAGATCGACCATCCCGTCGTACTTCTTCGACTTCAATGTTACCAAGTCAAGATGCAGCTTGTCGGCGATGCGGTGGATATACTCGTAGGTCAGCGGGTGTTCCCAACCCGTATCACAGAACACCGTCGTGAAATTATTGGTGATATGCTCCCGCGTCCAAAGCAACGCCGCAAGGCTGTCTTTACCGCCTGAAAAGGATACGATGACTTTCATGGTTTTATCTCGTTTAGTACTCCACCGCTGCCCTGCGATCGATGAAGAAATGAATACCCGGTGCGCATTCGCTCCACCTGTTATCGTCGAAATCCGGAACTTCCACAGTAGCACCGACAGTGTAGACGAAGTCTTTGTCATGGTCGGAACGAACGGTATCCTCAGTTGCCTTGGTGCCGTCCATGTTCTGAATCTCCATGACGTATGCTTTATCGCAACGGCATTTGTGTCCCGTTGCCGAACTGCGCCGTGCATCTTCCGGAATTCGTAATTTTACGATATGCCCAGAGGCTTTTTTCCAACCGATGAAACTACCCTCAGTCGGACATGATAGATAACATCCCTTGGCATCGCGTAGGTTGGCACCGCGCAGGTCGGCGCCGTACAGGTTGGCACCGCGCAGGTCGGCACCGCGCAGGTCGGCGCCGTACAGGTTGGCACCGCACAGGTTGGCACAGCGCAGGTCGGCATCGCGCAGGTTGGCACCGCACAGGTTGGCATCGCGCAGGTCGGCATCGCGCAGGTTGGCACCGCACAGGTTGGCATCGCGCAGGTCGGCATCGCGCAGGTTGGCACCGCGCCTAATAGCGTCCAAAACCGTTTCGGTGATTGTGTTTCCCTCTTTCGTGTATTCAAATACGACCGAGCCAGTCCAACGGTTGCGGATTTCGATTTTAATCTGTTTCGTTGATTCCATTGTGGTAAATTTGTTTATCCGGATTCATGTATTGATTTGCGGCAGCAATAGCATCTTCGAGCGTGCGAACTACAACATACTTGTTCCCCGCAGCCTCAAAGGATTCCTGCCATCTTCTCTGTACGGCACTCTGACGACTGCCCTTTCCCTGTGTCTTGAACTCCAAGCCGAGCGATCCGTATTTGCCCCTCGGCACGAGCAGAAGCAAATCCGCAGCACCGGCCGTCATACCTTCGGCCTTCATGATTGCGGCTTCGGTCTTACTCCGGAGTCCGCCGTTCGGGACACTCGTCAGACATAGTGCATAGGACGGATATTGCATCCGGAACCAGCGGACGAACGACTGTTGTAAACGAGATTCAACGTGCCTCATTTGCGCAGACTGTTTCCATTGAACGCAACACGATAGCACAGGTATTTAATACGGTCATATATCCGGTCACCATAGCGTTCCTTGATGCCTTCACCCGACAGATTTGAGGAAGCTATAACCATCCGATCGGGGTTATCCTGCACCTTGTTCACGATCTCGACTACCACATTCCGGCGTGTACCGAATTCGACGCGATCCACCTCTACACCTATATCGTCCAATGCGATGAACTTGCGTTTTAATACCTCGTCGATACATACGTCCTGCGCTCCGCAGTCCACGACCGTAACGATTCGATTAGCGAACTTGCGCAACAGCATGGGAATGGCGTAGCGGGTTATCAGGGATTTTCCGCGTCCGCAATTACCGAACAGCAAAAGTCCCTTACCGTTGTTATCCGACAACCACGCTGCAACCTTGTCGTATTCGGGAAGCCATACCAATCGTTCTCCCATTGCCGACAGCACAGTAACCAGCGCGTTTTTCAATTCCGTCCGCGCATCGGGTATCCGAAACCGGAAGCGTGCGCATGGAACCGGATTACCCTCAGTTTGTAGTTGTTTGAGTATTTCTTCGTAAGACATATTCAGAATTCATCATAATGTTGAGTCGGTTTTGCATGGTAGGTCGTAGCCGGATGCCGAGTGTTCGAACGGGGCAACGACGTTTCATTACGCCGACGCGCCCAATTCAGAAATGTCAGATAGGCCGAACGATTGCGTTTCAGCAAGGGTTCGTAGTTATGCATCGCGCGCAATAGGTCGCGGATGAAGTCAAGAGCATAAGCCTCTTTTAAAGCCGAGAATTGCGCCTCGGAAAAAGGCTCTTTCATTTTCGCGACTCGCGGTGCATTTTCCGAAATCCATTGTTGAAACTCCAAGAACTCGCGGGAGGGGGTGCCGCGGAACTGGGGGAGGGTGTTGGAGGAGTCAGTTACCTCTGCCTTCTCCGAGAAGGGCGGTAGTACGACTATCTCCCCATTAGGGGGATTATAGGGGGTAATATTATTCTTGTCTAGTCTATCTTCTATACAAGAAGTATCGCCTTCGTTTTGGCTTCGTTTTTGGCTTCGTTTTTGGCTCCGTTTTTGGCTCCGTTTTTGGCTCATGTTTTGGCTCATATTTAAGCCAATTGAACCATTTGAAACGATGCCTGATTCGGGATTCGGTTCTTCAACGAATGAAAAAGCTGTGCGGTTCCCCTTCCCGCGTCCTCCCGTTATGATATGTAACAGACCCGCTTGCTCCAATCGGTTTTTTGCTCTCGAAATTGCATTGCGTGACGCCCCTACATTCTCGGACAGCCTTCTGTCGGAATGCGTGAAGCTATTCGGCCAGCCTAACCGATTCGCTTGTTCTACAAGGTAGAAGTAAAGCCTCGATTCACAGCAGCCAAATTGCCACGTTGCATCCAATTGCCAAAATTTGCGTATCAGGTCTATATAGCTCATAATCGCATCCTCTCTTTCTCGAAACTTATCATCGTGCGAAGGTTGTCGCATTGGTGCTTGCACGCCGCATTGATCCGATCCAGCCACTTTTCAAGGGCATTCAGCTCGGAAGACGCACTGCCGATCAGTTTGTTCGCAAGCGACGGGGAAAGGCTGAGAATAGTCTCTTTCTCGTCGTGAAACAGCTTGGCCACAGCTGCATCGCGCATTCCGACCACCTCGCTCAGCAACGCCCCGCTGCGAGCATAATATACACCCAGTTGATCCAGCCGCCCCACCATCGAATCGATGTCGGAAAAAGTCGTACATTCAAGAAGATTCTGGATGTCTCGCGCCTCCCTGCGTATCTGTTCGATCCTTGTCATGACGTTTGTTTATTTTCTTCAATAACAACCTTCCGCGGCGTAACGCATCCAATTCCTTTGCAGTCAGCAACGTATGCCCGCGGATGCGGGACAGGACGCGGAGGATGCGGAGCGCTTCCCGCGCCTCCGCATCGGTAATCCGCATATCCATCGTCAGAAGGGAAGATCATCCGTATTATCCGCTACGGGCAAATCGGAGACTTGATCCGGCGTAGGTTCCGCAGGACGGAAGATAACTGACTTGCCTCGGCCGACATACGTGCGCGCGTCTTTTCGTTCGCGTTCCTCTTTGCTCTGACGGATGAATACGCAGTGCGTATTCTCGTACTGATCCGGCTGGCGAAGCTCCGAAACGCATATCGAAATGTCCTTCTTGCCGTTTTCGGCGACGAAAATTTTGTCTCTGGGAATATCGCTCACGCAGAGCGATACATTGATTAAATCTGCCATTGCTACCGTTTTTTGAAGGTTACTTTAAGTGTCGTCTTGCTGCTTCGCGCAGGAGGATAGAAAATTTCGCCCGTGGCGGGATCCGTCAGGCCGGAGGCCGGCAACGCCCGCAATATCTTCTCCTTCTCCTTGATGTCGGCCATGACCGCATCACGCATTTTGTACAGGTCGTCCAAAGCCTGGCAATTACAGCCCGAGTAGTCGTACTTGACGCCGGCCTCCACCTCTTCGATCGTACAGTCCGAGGATGTTTTCCCGTGTCCGTATTTAGCCAGTTCGCGCAACGTAATGTCGCGCACCTCTTCGGACTTCTTGAACAGCTCGATCGCCTTCTCCATGCGGGATATATTCTCGTAAGCGACGAGCGGATCGACGTCTCCGCGGGTAACGGCGTCGACGGCGAGCTTCGCCAGCTCCGTGGGGCTGCTCGTCTCGCGTATCAATACAGGTTGTGTGTTCATATTTTCTGCTGTTTACTGTTTAGATATTCGTCGTAAAATTTGGCGAAGACTACCGCCGTCGTATCGTCCGCATCGTAAGTGCGACGAAGGAAGGCGATGACATCGAATTTCGTCGGGTCTTTGACCGTCGTACTGCCCTTGTACGCCCAGCGCATGAACTGATCGCGCAAGACCGGATCGTTCAGCATATCGGCCGTGATCCGTTTCTTCGGAGCTGCCTGCACGGCTGCGGCAGCCGGTATCGGGTCGGGAGCAGCCGGCAGGCGTTGCACGGAGCTCTGAGGTGGCGCCCCCGCGCCGGTCTGTCTGCCCTTGAATACCTCGGCTCCGATACCCAACCAGGAACAAACCTTCGTCAGCGCATCCGTGGTCGCTCCCTTGCAGGCGTCGCCCAGATCGGCGTTATCGTTGCCGCCAAAACACTCGTAATAGATGCCGTATTCAGGGATCGAAAAACGTAGCTTGACGACGACCATGCGCTCGGAACGTTCGACGATCTCCGTCTCCACACGCCATGAGCCTACGCCGAAAACCTCGTTGAGCCGTTCCGTTACATAAATCGACTTGATAGACGACAGGAACTTCTTCGTCGGATGCTGCGAGACGGCTTCATCGGGAAGACGTCGATCCAATGCCGCCTTCTGTTCGGGGGTGATAGTTCGTGTTTCCATAGCCTATTTATCCTCTACTATTCTATGCGTGAACTTCTTCGCATCGAGATGGCACATCATGTACGCGATCTCTTTGCGTATCTCCTGCATCCGCAACTTGCGGCTCCAACAACCCGATGCTACAATGTTCGCAGGGCGGGCGATCTCGTAGATTTCGATTCTCGTTTTCATTTTATAGATTGTTATGTTTTCCGTAGTAGTTGAGTTTGTCGACAATCGCCGGAAACGACATATCTCCGTAGTCGAAATCCATCACGTTTACGATTTCTATATCGTCTCGGCGGATGTCCAGCAGAGGAGCGCCGGATCCATCGACATCTTTACACACCTCGTAGTGGCGAACCGCTTCCACATGATAGAGGTCGAAATCGGTCTCGACTCTCTCGCCGTCGTAGTCGCCCCTGCTTGTCTGACCGACCTGCTCGCGCAGATCATTGAAGATAGATCTTGCAACTGTAAGGGTTATCGATGTCGTATAATCGTGCGACCGCCCCAATTTCGAAGGATAGATGTCGTATATATCGGTCTTCGATAGCGGGATTGAATAGGTCTGGTTCATCTTAGTGCTCATTGAAAAGTTTGTCGAAGAGTTTATCGAAGCTATCACGGTGCGCGGCCGCAAACCCGTAGGCAGCCAGGATCGCACACGAGAAAAGAACAAGGATCACAAGCTCGGCCATAACACTTGCGGTTCGGAGAGACGTTTGCGCTCTCGATAGAGGAACAGATCGCGTTTGCGACGCTGAGTATGGACTCGTTTATACCACATGCACCAGAAATAACCGGCCACTCTCTTCCAGAGAGGCGCGGGCTTCAATTCGAATGAATCCATGATCGTTTATTTTATCGGTTCTTGTAGATGCGTTCCAGACAGTCGAGCTTGCTGCCCACACTTTCGACGGACGAGTAGCGGCCCGTGAGTACATTGTCGCACCAACGGGAGACAACAGCAATCGCGCAGCGCGTGAATTCGCGCGGCGTGAGTGGTTCTTGAATATCTTCAAGGTGGAACAATCGAACGATCTCCGATTTCGTGAGGTGACTGTACGGGTAAGGTACGGATGTAGCCCCGCTACTGTTCTTCGCGGGTCGGCTACTTTCAGAGAGGTTTGGCATGGGTCTGAAAGTTGATGTAAGTACATAAAAAGAAGGGCGAGCCTTCAAAAAGTCGCCAAACTCTCCACTTCGCAAAAGGAAGTGCCCGAAAACTCGCCCTAAGGCTTAAAGATTATGTACTTCGCTTACACGAAGTGGAAAGTTTGGCATTGCAAATATAGCGATTCATTTTGAATTTGCAAAAAAAATCATAGCTTGTTGTATTCCATCAACGCCATATATGCCTCGTGACGTGACGACGATGTTTTCAATCTTCGTGGGTGCTCTCCCTTGCTACGCGATCCCACGAAGGCGCTGTACAGCCAATACGTGTATCTTCTATTTTTTATCGAATAGCTATGTACCCACCCGCTGACCCATCCTTGGGTTGGACGAACATACATCCCGTTAGGAAGCACATAACGGGCTTTGGCCACATTTTCGAGAACATCCCCATGGAACACTTCTCCCATCATACCGCGAATAGCCATATTCAACAGTAGAATTGGAATCGATCTATCTGAGAGTTCCCAGCATGTGAATATACAGGTGTGCGGTTTGAAACGCCAAGGCAATTGCTTCGATGCCAGCTCCCACCAATACTGAATAATGAGCCCTCCTGTCCCCGCAGTAGGTTCGTGGATAACACCTTCGCGCGCACCGGTAAGTTGCGTTTCAAGCATAGAGACCTCCCGAGGTGTGAAATCTTGACCCTTCTTCCGCCGCTCGGATAACTCTTCTTCGTAGACCTCTTGAAACCAATCGTAGGAAAGATCGCCTGCATGGCAGCGGATAAGTTCGCGAAATACGTCGTCGCGGACTTCCTGATCCCCGAATAGCAGGCTCATGATACATTCCGGTAAGGTACGGATATCGTGCGTACCGAAAACCGTGAGAAGTTCGTCTTTTTTCATTTGTTTTTTTATTTTGTCGCGCCGGCAGGATTCGAACCTGCGACTTCACCTCCAAAGGGTGACGTGTTGCCCCTACACCACGGCGCACTGGATTCATTTGTCCCGGTGGTCCTCGCCGCTCGTGTCGTCGCAGCTTCGGAGCCTGTGCCGGTTTGTTGCGCTTCGGCTATTCGCCGTCGCGGGGCTGTCTCTTCGAGTCTTGCCCACGACCCGCCGATTTGGGTATTATCGGCCTACCCGATACTCTTTCTGCCCTTGCGGGCTGGGGTGATTTTGCCAGAGCACCAAACCCCTCACCTCTGCGGGTGGCTATCGTTGTGGTGTAGGCAGGATTCGAACCTGCACGACTGCTTTCCGAGGAGCGTCCTCCGCAACTTGCGTTGCCCGACCACTATCAGCCCATCTTTTTGTGTGCGTCTACCATTCCGCCACTACACCATTTGCCGGTCTTTCCCGGCCGTCGTCCTGCTGCGAGCCTCACGGAGGACAGCGAGGAATACAATAATAAATATGAAAAGATACAGCACATTAAAGGCGCGCAAACCTTTGCCAAGCCCCGAAGCCGCAAAACACCCTTCTCTCAAAAACTCTAATCATGAACACCTCCGGCTTCGGGGCGCTCTCATTTCAATCCTGCCCCGTCGATCTTCTCGGCTTTCAGGAGCGCTTCGACTTCGAGCCGGCTGAACAGTATCGCAGAGTTTTTAGCCGCTCCGGCCTTTATTCCCTGGATATTCTTCCGCTTGATATGATAGTCGAGCCAGTCGTTGGGATAGCTCTCGTACAATTTCCGACGTGTCATCATGTCCGACTTCGGAGCATTACGACGGCACACGGCCAAAGCCACGAGATCGGCCGATTCGATCAGCGCATTCTGTATATCTCGGATGTTCATCATTCACAAAATTTTGCATTATGACAAAGATTCAAATTCGCGTCAGAATACGCATTCGCGCAACTGTAAGAACTTCGGTTCGAACGGTATACCGATAGCTTCTGACCGTGATATGGCGGGCAATTTCCGCCCTCTCTAAATTTCTCCTGTCATCCGTTGTTATTCACGCACCCACCTGATTTTGGTGTTCTCGAATCCCCCGCGTTCACGAGCCATCCGGCGGATGCGATCCGGCTGTTCGCCATAGGTAGGGTATGTGAGATTCAATGCGTTATTCACAGTGTCAACCGTACACCCCAGCTCTGCGGCGATCTCCTTCTTTATCGCTGGCGCAACATCGATGAATCGGATCTTCTTTTTGGTCAGTTTGTTTGTAATCTCTTGATTCTTCATTATATTTGCATCTAATATTGTTCGTTCGGTTATCGAAACGGTTACCGTTCTATGACCTTGACAATGCAAATATACAAGATAATTCTATTATTACAAATTTATTTTAATAGAATTTTCTTATGTGAATAATTTTAATCATAAACTAATGATGCCACAGGATATGGAATTATCCGAATTTGTGTCCAAAACTATTATTGATATAGCGAAAGGGCTGGAAACTGCCGCAGAGGTTTTATCTGATTCAGATATAATAATTAACCCTGCCACACAAGATGGGTTGGCTGTCAGTTTAAGATACACTGCGGATGATAAGAAAAGATATAGACCTGCACAACAGATTGATTTTGATGTCTCTGTTGTGGCGTCAAATAAAGATGTGACTTCGGGAGGATTACGTATTTCAGTAATGGGGATCGGAGGAGGAGTAAATTCTGAATCAGGAACAGGACAATCGCATGTTAGTCGATTGCGGTTTTCCATTCCTGTATGCTTCCCTCTATATGAAGGAAACAGCAAAGATTAAATATGCTTAGTTATCTTACCCGAAATGATATCATCAATAATTTGTACCATTTGTAAAAGAGTTAAAGGATCGTGGATGTTACAACATAACTCGGATACTATTTTCCGGCGACGGGCTTCTCGTCTTTTAAGATTCCGAACTCTAATAATAGCTCTTAGATAATTAAGGCACATACTTTTTTTTGCAAATATAATAGAATATTCAATTAAATATGTTGACAGGACAAAATAAAATAAATTTAATATTGGATCACGTAGGCATCAAAGCCCCTACGTTCGCCAAACATATAGGGGTTAAATACCAACGTATATTGGATATTCAAAACGGAAAAGTTAAAAACATATCCGCTGAGGTAGCAAGCCGAATTATAGACGCTTATCCACAGTTCAACATTGAATGGCTTCTTACCGGCGAAGGTGAGATGTTGAATTCCGAAACGAAAGAACCTAACTCAAACGAAGAAGATATGCAAATGAAAGAATTAATCGCAGCTTTCCGCGAGAACCGTGAGATGTTGGCCGAAGCGTTGGATCAGAACTCGCGGCTCATCGGCGTGATCGAGCGGATGCAGGGGATAGACCGCTCTGCGACAGGAGTTCAAAAATCCCCCCCCCACGTATTTCGCACAGAAACCGAGTAAATTTCGATTGCAATAAGGAATACGATAAAATCATTTATTTATACAACAAACGGGTAAAACCGAGTTGAAATAGCCGTAGCAACGAAATAAAAAGTTATTATTTTTGTTGTACTACAATTAAAACACGTTTATCATGTCTTATCCGGTATTAGCGATTGCAAACAAGTTGTTAGCCAGTGCTACCGACTACGACGGCGGAGAACTCATGTCGAACATGAAGCTGCAAAAGATGCTTTACTATCAGCAAGGGTATCATTTAGCCGCATTCGGTACTCCCCTGTTCGATGAAGACATTGAAGCGTGGATGTACGGGCCTGTTGTTCCGTGCGTCTACGACCACTTCAAGAAGTTCGGCGCGGGCGGTATCGAACCCGAAACGGATCAACCTCTCATGCTATCGGACGAGGAAGAATCGCTCTTTCAAGATGTGTTTACCGCCTATATTAATTTTTCAGCCTTAGGGCTTATGGAAAAAACGCACGGCGAAACTCCGTGGCGCACGACTCCTACGGGTGTCGGTCATGTGATCGGCAAGGATAAGATGCGGGATTTTTTCCACAAGCAGTTAGCGTAACCGGCTGCAACGACAATGAGCGTCAAGAAACAAAGTCCGGCACAAAGATACATCGGGAAGGATAGCCGCATATCCTTCGGATTTGGCCACCTTCACGATGTGAGCTATACCGATTGCAAACAGCCGACTTTCTTCATCGATTTCTTACAACGGTTGAAGAAGATATGCTGTGTCGATTGGAATACCGTCAATACATCCCAACGGCACGCATTCGGATGGGAGAAGATTTCGATCGGTTCCATTAAGAGAAAAAAAATTGAATTTGACACGCGACGTCGGGTTTCTGATGGCTTTTCGTGCCACTGGAGACAATCATGTATTTTTGGGATTCCGGGAAGGAAATGTGTTTCAAGTGGTATTTGTCGAATCAAGTTTCGGCGACATTTACAATCATTGATACTGAGATTCCGATTTTGATTTTTTTGCCACCCGTATTGCAATATAATCTTGTATAACATGAAATATAATTGCATTATAATTTATTTGCTCCTATTTTTGATTTCGATTAGTGCGATCAGTTGCGAAAAGGAGACTGTCATCACTATATCCAACGAATCTTTCGAAGAGTATTTTCCGTATCATGAAAATGGGAAATCATATAATGAACCTTTTCGATATGCAGGAAAAGATAAAACCTACGGATTTCCAGTTTGGAGATCGTTATACGAGATCAATGAATCGGGAAATAGATGTTCTCTTGAATTCATAGACAATAAAGGGTATGGTGGTCAAACACCTGAAGAGACCAGATTACCATCTTTGTCACTACTACAAGAATGGAATTATTTAAAAGAGCGACCGCAAGACTATGGAGTTGACGCATTCCATATTGTTGCCTATTTCACCTTTACCTATGAAAATATAAATGGGAATTATTATATAAAGAATTACCACTACACTACAGATGCTCGCATATTCGGAATGAACTATCTTGAATTCGATTCTTCGAACGGAAAAATCGGCAGGTGGGTTCATAAAAAGTAATGTGATAGATGTGGATGATGGGGTGATCAATTCGATGTAATGCTATTAATCTAAACTTTAAAACTATAAGATATGGAAGATTTTTTTGTAATGATGCTAATTGTATGGGCGGTGGGTATCTTGTCAATTATATTATTCTTCAAATTATGGAGGATGACAAATGACATTAAGAAGATTTGCATTTCTGTGGTAAAAGAACCGCAACGAGGCCGAAATTGGATGGTTTCTACAATGCTGATGAAAGGCGAGTCTCCAGAAATGATAAGTAAATATTTAATTGAATCTTTTTCAGAGGATATTCATAGACTATACAAAGTTGGATATACGGAACAGGCGTTTACCCAATATGCAAACGCAAAAATCACCCAATATAAAAAGTTATATGAGTTAATTGGAATAGAGATGCCAGATAGTATACAAAATGCAAATACAATCACAAAAGTAAAAACCATTTTTCATCAAGGATGATAACGCTTGTCTCGACTCTCCGGCAAGTTTATCCCTTGCGATCGCATTTTAACAATACCTCATGGAACTGCAACCCATCCAAAGCAAGATATACGAAATCCGGGGCCAGCGTGTGATGCTGGACTTCGATTTGGCGGAACTCTACCAAGTGGAGACCCGAACACTCAAACAGGCGGTACGACGCAATATTGAGCGTTTCGAAGGCGACGATTTTATGTTTGAACTCTCGGATAACGAGTATAACGCATTGAAAGACAAAATAAGGTCACAAAATGTGATCTTAGAAATCGACGGACGAGGCAAGTATCCCAAATATCCGCCCTTTGCCTTTACGGAAATGGGCGTCGCAATGCTTTCGAGCGTGTTGCGCAGTGAGACAGCCATACGGGTAAATAGGGCTATTATGCGGGCTTTCGTAGCGATGCGCAACTACATCATGACCACGACGACAGTAACGGCAGAATTGGCCGAAATTCGGGCACGGCTGGCGTTGTTGGAGCAGACGGGCAAGGACAACGCCGAAGCGGTCAGCGATCTATCGGAGGATATGCGCCAGGAATTGGACAATATCTACGAGGCAATTGCGGCACTCTCCGTGAAGGTTCCGCAGGCGCGCAAATCCCCTCAGCCAATCGGGTTCAAAAAATAGACAGATTATACTCGATCGATGCAGATGTTATCCTAATGTTGTTCGAATATTTTCGAATAAATATCGTAAACATTTAGTAAACAGCAAATAAAATAATTGTTTATAACAGCCTTCTAAGCTGTGGGTCTTGGGTTCGAATCCCAACGGAATCACGAAACAGAATCGCTTGCGGATCGGGGAGCTCCCCGATCCGCAAGCGTTCATATCGGCGGGACCTGCACAGGTTCAGGAACGCACGAGGCGCACCCAGCCGTCCCGGCATACCGCACGACGCCTCCGGAACGGGCGCGTTCGCCGTGCGGCGGAAGGGTGCCGGATTCGGGATTCTTGCGTATTTGCGATTTTTTTCATAGCTTGCCTGCATAAATCGCCCGAAAGAAATTCAGAAATCTCCCAAACACCGTATGAAAAAGATATCGAGGAAACTTTTCCTGAAAAAAGCAGCAGCCGGATTGGCTGCATTGGCCGTGTCGCCCGCACTGCTCTCATGCGACGAATCGGACGCCGGCAGCCGGAAAATCCGGAAGCTCGCCCCGCTCGCGGGCCGGTACGACGTCGTGATCGCAGGCGGCGGCCCTGCGGGATTCATCGCGGCGATCGCGGCGGCACGGCAAGGCGCGAAGACAGCGATCGTCGAGCGATACGGCTTCTTCGGCGGGATGGCTACGATCGGATACGTCGCGCCGATCAGCGTATTCGCACTCAAAAACGAACTGGTCATCGGAGGAATCCCCTGGGAGTTCGTCAAGCGATTGGAGTCGATGGGCGGCGCTTTCATCGAATGGCCCAAGGCGAACATCGATTTCGACGTCGAACTCTACAAACTCTGCTGTCAGCGGATGATCCGGGAAGCCGGCGTGGACATGTACATGCACTCGGCGATGATCGGCTGCGAAATGGAGGGGAAGAGAATCGAAACGGTGATTATCGAAAACAAAAACGGCCTCGAAACCCTCGCCTCCAAAGTCTTCATCGACTGTACCGGCGACGGCGATCTGGCACACATGGCCGACGTGCCGATGCAGCCGAATCCGGACGGAGAGCTGCAACCCTCCTCGTACTGTTTCATCCTTTCGGGAGTCGACACCGAGAGCGAATTGCTGAACAGGTGCATGTACCACAACGGCATCAACGGACCGAGCCAGTGCAAACCCGTACGCGAAAAACTGCTGGCCATGAAGGCGGCCGGAGCCGATCTGCCCGATTTCGGCGGCCCGTGGTTCAACAATGTCATGCACAAAGGCAGCGTGGCCGTGAACATCACACGCAGGGCGGCCGATGCCACGGACAACCGCAATTTCAGCGCCGCGGAGTGCCAGCTCCGGGAGGACATCTTCACCTTCACGCGTATCCTCAAAGAGAACTTCGCCGAATTCGCCGACTGCTACGTCTCCTCCACCGCGCCGCAGGCCGGCGTGCGCGAATCGAGAAGAATATGCGGCGTACATACGGTAACGGCCGACGAGTATGTCAACGCCTACCGCTACGAGGACAGCATCTCCCGCGGAATCCACCCGATCGACATACACGCCAGCAAAGGCACGCACCAGACCCGGATCGATCTCGACAAACCGGCCTACGTCCCCTATCGGGCCCTTATCGCTCCAAACTACCCGAACCTGCTCGTGGCCGGCCGCTGCCTGTCGGCCGACCGTCAGGCACTCGCCTCTCTGCGCGTGATGGCCAGTTGCATGGGAACCGGCCAGGCCGCGGGCGTCGCCGCCGCGCAGAGCGTCGCGAGCCGCCGCCCCGTACAGGAGATCGATACGGCCAGACTCGTTTCGACCCTAAAAGATCTGGGTGCGGTTCTCTGACGCGGCCGACGAAACCGGTAGCGGACAAACAGCGGGGACGGACCGATGTCTACCCCCGCTGTTTCGGTTCTCCGCCGACGAATGCGCCGCAAAAAGCACCGGCACGCAATGTTGCGTGCCGGCACTCCCTTTTACCAATTCAAACCTTTCCAGTGTCGTTATCTCTGCGGACGCACGTCGAACCGATAGGTTCCCGATCCGACTGCGTAGACCTTGCAGCCCTCCTTATAGCCGAGGTACTCGATTCCGGCGACCTTCTCCACGGGCAGGTTGCTCTCGAAGACGGCGGCATCCTCGGCCGCAGGCAGCCACACGGTCGACGTCGTATTGGCGGGAACTTCGGCCAGCAGCTCGAAGCTTCCGTCGGCGCCCTTCGACCACTCGCTGCGGATCTGCCCGTAGGGCGACTCGAAGCTCACGCGCGCCATCGTCAGGTCGCCCACCGCCTCGGGTCGGATGACCGACCGTTTGTAGGCCAGCGCCCCCGTGTCGCGGCGGATACCGCCGACATGGGTGTAGAGCCACTGCATGAGATGTCCCAGCATGAAGTGATTGTGCGACTTGATCGGCACCACCTGCCACGATTCGGGCAGCGCCGTAGCGCCCTGTGCCAGCATGTAGCCGTAACCGTAGACGTCGTAACGCGAATTCATGTCGAAGATCACGTCCGACCGGCCGCCCGCTTCGAGCGCACGCAGGATATAGGTATAACCCACGTCGCCGCCCGTCAGGCCGTTGTTGCGGCTGCGGATGTCCTTCACCACGTTGTCGAGCACGCCCTGGCGGTACTCCGGATCGACCAGACCCGCGCAGAGCGCGATCGAGTTGGCAGTCTGGCTGTTGCGGTCGTAATAGCAACCTTCCTTATGGAAGAATTTCTCGTTGTAGGAGGTGCGGATCGCATCGGCGAGCTTCTGCCAGCGCTCCGCATCCTTCTTCTTGCCGAGCAGCTCGGCGCCCTTGACCATCGCCAGCGCATCCATGTAGTAGATCGGCGTGGCCGTCGCCGCGAGCGACGAGAGCTGCGCGCGGCCCGGCATCTTGGGACCGATATCGAACCAGTCGCCCAGACCGTGTTTGAGGATGTGGTCGTCGGCTTTCGAGGTCAGGTAGTCCACGTAGCGGCCCATCGCCTCGTAGTGCTTGCGCAGCATCGTACCGTCGCCGTAGTATTCATAGAGGTAGAGCGGCACCAGCACGAAGGCGCTGCCCCACTCGGGCGAGTCGCGGAACGCCTCGCGGAAGAGCGCGTATTCGGGGGCGATGTCGGGCACCAGTCCATTGGGCAGCTGCGCCATGGCCATGTCGTCGAGCATCTTCTCGTAGAGGCTGAACATGTCGAACGTATATTGCAGCGAACCGAACATCAGGTGCAGCTGCTCCAACCACGGCAACTTCTCGCGGTGCGGGCAGTCGGTCAGATAGCTCACCATGTTGCTCTTGATACCCCAGCCGATGAGCCGCTGCGTCTTGTTGAGCAGGTCGTTCGACGAGACGAACGTTCCCGATTCGGGCGTCGAATTGCGGATATGCAGACCGCGCACGTCCACGATTTCGGGCAGCCCCTCGGGGTTGGGTTCGCCCGCCGGCACGGCGCCGTCGATAAGCACGTAGCGGAAGCCGTGGTAAGTGAACTGCGGCGCCCAGCTCTCGGGCTCCGCGTCGCCGCGAAGCGTATAGGTGTAGCGCGTCTCGCCGCGGTAGCCGCCGTGGATCTGGATCGAGTCGACGGCGGGATCGAACAGTTCGCAGGTGTTCATCCGCACCGCCTGTCCGCGCTTGCCCTTGACCGTCAGACACGCCACGCCCGAGAAGTTCTGCCCCATGTCGTAGAGCCACTTGCCGTATTTGGTCTTGCGGATCTTGAAGACGGGGAACTCCTCCATGACCTTCACCGGCAGCGCCTTCGGGGCGATCAGCTCGCCGCGCTGCGAGGTGAAGAGCACCTCCTGCCACGACGAATCGTCGTAACCGGGCTTCATCCAGCCCGTGCGTTCGAGCGTCGCGTCGTAATCCTCGCCGCCGAAGATGCTGCTGTACGTCACCGGACTGGTCGTCGTGCGCCAGCTGCCGTCGCTGACGATCACGTCGTGCGTGCCGTCGGCATATTCGACGTCCACCTTGCAAATCATCATCGGGTAGCCGTAGGTCATCAGCAGTTTGTAGTAGCGTTCGCGCGGCACGTTGTACATGCCGTTGCCGAGCATCACGCCCAGCACGTTGGCGCCCTGCTGCAAACGGTCGGTCACGTCGAAGGGGACGTAGCAGACGATCTTGTCGTAGTCGCTCCACGCCGGATCGAGGAAGTTGTCGCCTACCTTGTCGCCGTTGATGAAGAACTCGAACTGCCCCAGACCCGAGACGTAGGCCATGGCCCGTTTCACAGGTTTCCGGACGTCGATCTCGCGGCGGAACTGCGGCAGACGGTTGGGTGCCGTGATGCGGTCGCCGATCGTGAGTTTGTTATACTCCTCGCCCGGCACCAGACGCAGGCTGTCGGGCTGCACCTCCATGGCGATCCAGCGGGCTCCCGACCATGCGTCGGGCGACATCAGCCCCGTCGAGAAGCGGTTGACCGGCATCCAGGGCGAGACTTCGCCCGCAGCGTTCCAGACGCGCACGCTCCAATAATACTCCTTGCCCGATTCGAGCGCCTTGCCTGCGTAAGGGATGTGGAGCGACTCCGCGCCCTTGGTCTTTACCCGCCACAGATTGCCGCGGCCGGCAGCGACGGCCGCACGGTCGTCGCCCACGATCAGTTCGTAGGCCGATTGCAGGAACCCGCGGTCGCGGGCGCTGATCTGCCACGAGAAACGGGGCGTCAGCGTATTGATACCCAGCGGTTCATCGCGGTATTCGCAACGGGGATTCACCACCGAAAAATCCTGCGCGGCCGCGCCCGCCGTCGAGCAGAGCAGCGCAAGCAGAAGGATTGTCCATTTTTTCATCGTCAGGTTTTCGTTTAAAGATTAATCGTTAGCCATTTTGATTGCAAGTTAGCTATTTTCCGCCGATCGGGGAGTATGTTTTTTGACATTTAAATTTCTAATTCTGACATTTCGGACGAAAGGAAAGAGAGCCTATCCGCCCCTCGCGCCTCTACGGTTCGCCGCGGGCGGAGGAAACGGTACGAGCCGTTCAGGCGAGTTGCAGGCCGCCGCGCGGGGCGGAGAAACAGCCGTATCGTCCTGCGACATCGAAACGATTAGAAACCGAACGCGGGATACAATTGCGAACGGACACGAAAAACGGGGCGCCGAAACGCCCCGTATCTTACCGTCTTCTCCGGTCTCAAAGGTCGAGCGACCGCACCAGCCGCCGGTTGACCTCGTGCAGCCGGTCGACGTCGACCTTCACCACCTCGCGGTCGTAGGTCACCAACCCGTTGACCTCGCCCTCGACGTCGGTCGTCTGCGTATAGACCGCGGCGCTGAACCCGCGCTCGACCAACTCCATGAGCTTCTCGGCATAGGTCACGTAGCGATCCGTCACGTCCTCCCTGGTCTTGAACTCGATGTAACCCCAATTCTTGTCCGCCGACCAGAGGTGCCCCTCGACGGGCAGGCCGATGCCGCCGTACTCGCCCAGCACGTTGACCCGCTTGGCGTCGTAGAGATACATCTTCGGTTCGGGATAGTTGTGCAGGTCGAGCATGTCGCCGCAGTCGCGGTAGTTGCCTCCGCTGGCCGGATTGACCAGCCGCGACGGGTCGCGGCGCTTGGTCCAGTCGGCCACCTCCTCGGCGCGGTACTGCCCCCACGCCTCGTTATAGGGCACCCAGACCACCACCGACGGATGCCGGCCGCAGAAATCCATGATCTCGCCCCACTCCTTATAATAATTGGCGAACGACTCCTCCGAACGCGCGGCGTCGGTTCCCGCGCCGTAGCGGTGCGGCTCCCACTTGCCCGTCGACATGTCGCCGCTGGGCATGTCCTGCCAGACGAGGATTCCCTCGCGGTCGCAATGCCAGTACCAGCGTTCGGGTTCGACCTTGATATGTTTGCGGATCATATTGAAGCCCAGCTGCTTCGTGAACCGGATGTCGTAGAGCAGCGCCTCGTCGGTCGGGGCCGTGTAGAGGCCGTCGGGCCACCAGCCCTGGTCGAGCGGGCCGAAATGGAAGAGCGGCCGGCCGTTGAGCGTCATGCGCTCGATACCGTTGGCGTCGCGCCCGGTGGCGATCTCGCGCAGCGCGGCGTAGGATTCGGCACGGTCGATCACCCGCCCGTCACGCACGAGCGTCACGGTCAGGTCGTAGAGATAGGGGTCGTCGGGACTCCACAGACGCGGATGTTCGACGGCGAGGTGCACCGGCTGCCCGGCCATGCTGCTTCGCTCGGCCAACGTCTTGCCATCGGCCGAGAGCGTCACGCAGACGCGGTCGCTGCCCGTGCGGGCGGTCTTCACGTCGACCGAAAGGACGCCGGCGCGGATGTCGCTGCGCGTCGTGATCCCTGCGATATGGTTGGCAGCAGGAACCGGTTCGATCCACACCGTCTGCCAGATACCCGTCACGGGCGTGTACCAGATGCCGTGGGGTTCGAGCACCTGTTTGCCGTGGGGCTGGAAACCCTTGTCTGTCGAATCGGTCACCTTGACCGTCAGCTTCTGCACCCCTTTGGCCGAAAGCGCGGGGGTGATGTCGAACGAGAAGGGGGTATATCCGCCCGTATGACTGCCTACGAGCAGGTCGTTGACATAGACCTCGGCACGCCAGTCCACCGCGCCGAAATGGAGCAGCACGTCGTTGCCCCGGCGCCATGCGGCGGGCACTTCGAACGTGGTCTCGTACCACAGCGCCTCCTGCGGCGTCACGCCGCGCTGCACGCCCGACAGCGACGATTCGATCGGGAAGGGCACCAGAATCCGCCCCTGCGCTTCGCCCGGAGCCGCCGCTCCGGCCGGCGTGAGCGAATAGTTCCACAGGCCGTTGAGATTGCGCCACCGGCTGCGCACGAGCGTCGGACGCGGGTATTCGGGCAGCGGAGCCGCGGGATCGACCTCGGCGGCCCAACGGGTTTTGATCCGGTCGCCGGCAGGTTTCCACGGTGTCTCGGCCGCAGAGGTCAGGCAGCCGAACAGCGCGGCCGCCAGCAAAAGATGTTTCATAGAAAAGCTGGTTTGTAGTTTCCACAAAGATAGGGAAATTCCGGCAACCGCCAAATCCCCGCCATCCATTCCCCGACCGCAATTCCCCTCCGCACGTACGCACCGATTTCAGAAAAAGCGAACGGGAACCCTCTCATTTCAAGACGCCGCCTCTCAAAACGATAGGGTCTTCCGCATCCGCCATAAAAACGCATTCAACTCATATTCAACATATTGACACCTGAAAAAGAGATATGGCGCTCCCTTTGTATCTTTTATTCATATGAAATTATACATCATATCCAACCGACTGCCCGTGAAAGCCGTACACCGCGACGGCGCCTACCTCTTCACCCGCAGCGAAGGCGGTCTGGCGACCGGTCTCCATGCCCTGCACACCCGTTACGAAAAACATTGGATCGGCTGGCCGGGAGTCGACGTAGAGACCGACGAAGACCGGCGGAGCATCCGCGAAGAGCTGGCGAAAATGAACTTCCACCCCATTTTCCTCACGCCGGAACAGATCGCGAACTACTACGAAGGGTACAGCAACAGCACGATCTGGCCGTTGTGCCACTATTTCTTCGCGTTCACCCGCTACCGCAAGGATTTCTGGGAGGCCTACCGGAAAGTCAACGCGCTCTTCTGCGAAGAGATTCTCCGCCGGATCGAACCCGACGACATCGTCTGGGTGCAGGACTACCAGCTCATGCTGCTGCCCGGACTGCTGCGCGAACATCGTCCCGCGCTGCGCATCGGTTATTTCCACCACATCCCCTTCCCGTCGTACGAACTCTTCCGCATCCTGCCCGAACGGGCCGAGATCCTGCGGGGCGTGCTGGGAGCCGATCTGGTCGCATTCCACACCCACGACTACATGCGCCACTTCATCGGTACGGCGGAACGGGTGCTGCACATCGATTTCCGGCTCGACGAGACGCAGATCGGCAACCGCTGCGTCCGCGTCGACGCGCTGCCGATGGGCATCGACTACGCCGCCTTCCACGGCATCTCCTCGAACGCCGGAGCGCAACCGCTGATCGCGAAGACACGGGAACAGTTCGGCGACCGCAAGCTGATCCTCTCGGTCGACCGGCTGGATTACAGCAAGGGAATTCTCCATCGGCTCCGCGGCTTCGGTTCGTTTCTGGAACGCTATCCCGAATACCGGGGGCAGGCGACGCTGGCGATGGTGATCGTCCCCTCGCGCGACCGTGTCAACTCCTACGCCGACTTGAAGACGGAGATCGACAAGGAGATCGGGGCGATCAACGGACGCTACTCCACGATGGAGTGGACACCCGTCCGCTACTTCTACCACGGCTTTTCGTTCGAGGAACTGGCGGCGATGTATTACGTCGCCGACGTGGCGCTGGTCACCCCGCTCCGCGACGGGATGAACCTCGTGGCCAAGGAGTATGTAGCCGTCAAGAACGACAACCCCGGTGTATTGATCCTCAGCGAAATGGCCGGAGCCGCCGTCGAACTGGCGGACGCGCTGCCGATCAATCCCAACGACACGGAGCAGATCGCGGCGGCGATTCACCGTGCGCTGACGATGCCCGTCGAGGAACAGCTGCGGCGCATCGAACGGATGCAGGCCGTCGTATCGACGCAGACCGTGAACAAATGGGCAGCCGATTTCATGAAGGAGCTGGCCGACGTCTGCCGCCGCAACGAAGCGGTACGCCGCAAACGGCTGACGTCCGAAACCGTCGCGGCCGAGATCGTCGGGCCATACCGTCGTGCGAAACGACGGCTGCTGCTGTTCGATTACGACGGTACGCTCGCTCCGATCCGTTCCCGTCCCGAAGAGGCCGTACCCTCGCACCGGCTCTGCGAACTGCTCCGTACGCTGGGAACGGATGCCGCGAACCGCGTGGTCATTTGCAGCGGCCGCGACTCCGGCACGCTCGAAAAGTGGTTCGGCGGACTGCCCGTATCGCTCGCTGCCGAGCACGGTGCCTTCTACAAGGATCGCGGCGCATGGCGTTGCAACATCCGCCCCGCCTCGTGGGATCCGAAGCTGTCGGCGTTGCTCGAACACTTCGCACGGAAGACGCCCCGCTCGCGCATCGAACGCAAACAGACGGCGCTGGCATGGCATTACCGCGAAGCCGACAGCTGGCTGGGACAGTTGCGCGCACAGCAATTGGTCAACGCGCTCATGCCGCTGTGCGCACGCCTGAACCTGCACATTCTGCAAGGGGACAAGGTCGTGGAGATCAAGTCGCCCCGCTTCACGAAAGGCTCCGAAACACTCTGCCTGCTGCGGCAAGAACGCTACGATTTCATCCTTGCGCTCGGCGACGACACCACCGACGACGACATGTTCGCGGCCCTGCCGCCCCGAGCCCTCTCGATCAAGATCGGCAATGCTTCGGAGCATGCCCGCTACAATATGCCCGAACAGAGCGAGGTCGTTCCTCTGCTGGAACTCCTCGCCCGGGACCGCGGCAGTTTCGACCCGGCCGGCGTGAAACACGCGATCCGCACGACATGGAACAATCTGAAAAAACTGGTGGCCGGCCGCCGAACCGAGGAATATGGACAATAATCTGAATTACGGCGTCGTCGGCAACTGCCGTACGGCGGCACTCGTCTCCGCACGCGGAACCATCGAATGGATGTGCCTGCCCGACTTCGACTCGCCATCGGTGTTCGCATCGCTGCTCGACCGTCGGAAAGGGGGATGCTTCGGATTCGACGTCGCGGAGGAATACCGCATTTCGCAGGCCTACATCCCCCACACGAACATCCTCGCCACGACCTTCTCGGCCGCCGAGGGCGAGTTCGTCATACTCGATTTCATGCCCTGCTACCGTTCGCGCAGGGACGAACACTACATGCCTCCCGAACTCTACCGCTACGTCCGGTGGGTCAGGGGAAGGCCGCGCCTGCGGGTACATTACGCCCCTGCGCCCGACTATGCCCGCGGCCGCACGGAGCAGACCGTCACGCCCGAATTCATCGAAAGCCACAGCCTCTCCGACCCGAAGAACCGGCTCTATCTCTATGCCTCGCTGCCGCTCGGAAAGATCGCACGGCGGGAGGAGATCGTCCTCGAACGCGACGAATTCTTCCTGCTGTCGCACAACGAAAAAGTGATTCCGGTGGACATCGAACGCGAAAAACTCGAATACTGCCGCACGCTGGTCTACTGGCTCAACTGGACGAACCGCACGAAAAGATTCACCTATTACAACGACGTGATCGAACGGAGCCTGCTGACACTGAAACTCATGTCCTACTACAACGGCGCCGTGCTGGCGGCCCTCACGACCAGTCTGCCCGAAAGCGCCGGCGACGTCCGCAACTGGGATTACCGCTTCTGCTGGCTCCGAGACGCTTCGATGTCCATCGAGACGCTCTTCCGCATCGGACACCCCGGAGCGGCCGCCCGGTTCATGCGCTTCATCCAGTCGACGTTCGTCAACACGCACGAGCCCTACCAAATCATGTACGGCATCCGCGGCGAGCGGACATTGACCGAGACTACACTGGATCATCTGTCGGGTTACAAGAACTCCAAACCCGTGCGCATCGGCAACGATGCCTACCACCAGCGGCAGAACGACTCGTTCGGATACCTGATGGATCTGATCTACCAATACTACCGCCTGATGCCGGGTTCGCTCGACGAAATCGAGGACATGTGGGAGATGGTCAAGAACATTCTCTCGACCGTGACGGAAGAGTGGCGCAAACCGGATAAGGGAATCTGGGAGATCCGCGGCCGGAGCCGCCAGTTCGTCTCTTCGAAAGTGATGTGCTGGGTGGCGTTGGACCGGGGCGCGAAGGTCGCCGACCTGCTCGGCAAAAACGAGTACGGCCGCCGCTGGCGGCGGGAGGCCGACGACATCCGCGACGACGTGATGAAAAACGGATGGAAGGAGGAAATCGGAAGTTTCTCGCAAGCCTACGACAACCTGGCGCTGGACTCGTCGCTGCTGCTCATGGAACCCTACGGTTTCATCGAGGCGACGGACCCGCGTTACAGCCGAACGGTAAGGGCGGTCAAGGAGGCGCTGCTGCACGACGGCCTGATGTATCGCTACAACAGCGAGGACGATTTCGGTATGCCCGCATCGGCCTTCACGATCTGCACGTTCTGGCTCATACGCGCGCTCTTCGTCATCGGAGAGCGGGAGGAGGCCCGACGGTTGTTCGACGGAGTCCTGCGCTGCGCCAACCACGTGGGGTTGTTCAGCGAAGATATCGATTTCGATACGAAAGAACTGCTCGGAAATTTTCCGCAGGTCTATTCGCATCTGGCACTGGTCAATACCGCCGTGCTCTTCGCGGAAGAGGACAGAAGCCTGACCTTCGTCCGCCCCTGAGAACCGGCGGCTCGGCCTCGTCCCCACCCGCCTCGATACGAAAAGAGACCCCGCTCTACGGCGAGGTCTCTTTCGCATTTCCGGCGAGCGGAACGACCGGCAGGCTCTCCTCCTCCTGTTCGGGCGGACGCCAGCCCAGCGAATACATCCACTCGATCACGTCGGGCTGCACCACGTCGTTGCGGTCGCTCCAGCGGCGGCTCTCGATCAACCGGCGTTTGAAGGCGTCGATGCGCGCCGCGATCGGGAACTGCGGGCGTGACTGGCTGCTCTTGGCCGCACGGATCGAAGGCCGGATCGTGCGGTCGAAGACATCGCGCTGCGTGGGCCGGCGCTTGGCCTCCCATTTGAAATCCTTCAAGAAGAGATCCACGTCGGGCGGAATCTTGTCCATCGGATAGATCGTATAGACGGGATTGTTGCGATAGGTGATCTTCACCACCTGCTTCTCCTCGATGAAGAAGGTCAGATCGCCGCTTTCGAGCACCAGCAGCCCGATGATGTCGGGCGAATCGTCCTCCTGCATGAAATAGATCGTCTGGGCGTTGCCCTTCACGTCGTTGCGGTAGATCTGGTTGTTGCGGAACAGGGCGGTCATCGTCTTGCCCGCCACCTGGTTGTAGTGCATCGTATCCAACTCGGAGACCATCAGCGGCCGCCCGACGAACTCCGCCCGAACGATCTGGCTGTTGGCCGTAAAGATGTCCATCACGTCCGAAGTGATCTGGCTGTTCTGGTTCCACAGCACGGGATCGATGTAGAGATGAATGGTCGAGTCACGCGAAACGGCCACCAGCGAATCGCATACCGACTGGAAGTCGGAGCGGTAGATACGCACGTTGCGGAATCCTTTGACCAACCGGTAGATCGTATCGCGCGCCAGCGAATCGAGCGAATCGGCAGGCGTCAGCCCCAGCGAGTCGAGCGACAGCGAATCCGCCGCCAGAGAATCCCTGCGCAGGCTGTCCGCCGCCAGCGAGTCCGCTCCCTCCGTATGCCGGTCGAGCGAATCGAGTTTCGTGCTGTCGACCGGTTCGGGCAGTCCCAGCTTGGCACGCCGCCGCGCCGCCTTTTCGGCCCGTTTGGCCGCCAATCGGGCATTGCGCAACGAATCCTTCGCGCGCTGTGCGTCGAGTTTCGCGCGCGTCTTGGCCAGACGGCGCGCCGCGATCGTATCGAGTTTGGCCTGCCGTTCAGCATCGCGCTTCGCTTTCAGTTCGGCCTTCTCGCGTGCGGCCGCCTCGCGCAGCAACTGTTTGCGCTGCTCCTTGGTCATTACCACCGTATCCTGCTGCAACGAATCCCGAAGGAGCGAGTCGACATGCAGCGAATCCGCCGCCAGAGAATCCCTGCGCAGGCTGTCCGCCCGTCGCGGCGCCAGAGAATCGGTGCGCTCCGTTCCGTTCCGTTTCGCGTCGCCCCGCCCCTCGGACAACGATCCCCGGCGGGCCGCGACGATCGGCGCCTCGGGCCGCACACCCTGCACCGAATCCCCAGCGGCGGGCGCCAGCGAATCGACACGCAATGAATCGGTACGCAACGAGTCGGCGTGCAACGAGTCGGCCGCACGGGCTGCGGCGCGCAACGAATCGGCGCGCTGCCTGGCCGGATCGATCGTATAGAGGAACATCGAGTCGGCCGCCATGAAGAGCGAATCGCCCTGCGACGTATCGTAGCTCACCACCGCAGGGCGGCGCGTGAGAAAGGCGTTGCCCGGCTCCTTCCAATACTCGCCGAAATCGCCGAACGCGAGCACCTTGTGCTCCGTGTCGTCGATCTGGATATTGCCGCGCAGTACGGCATGTCCCGCGAGTTTGTAGTAGTCGATCGAATCGCTCCACACCTCCTGCTTCTCGGTGAGGATATAGCCGTTTTCAGTGACGGTATACAGTTCGCCGCCCTTGTCGTAGCTGCCGCGGTCGGCATAGAGGTAGTCGCCCTGCGTATTCCAGATATTCGTATGGCGGAAATAGTAGGCGTGATCGGTCGTCAGGTTGTAGACCACCGAATCGCCCGTGAGGTCGTACTCCTCGCTGCGGATCTCCACCCGATCCACGCAGATCACCGTGCGGTCGTTGGCATAGTAGTAACCACGGTCCGATTCGAGTTGGTTTTCGCGGTTGGTCACCACGCCCCCGTCGGCGAATTCACCGACGTTGGTCTTGGTGTTGAAAAGGAATTTGTAGGTGTAGAGCGTCGCGTCGCCGTCGACCACCTTCACCAGATCGGAGTAGACGTTGGCCACGTGCGTCTCGCCGTTGTAGTCGGCGCGGTCGCCGTAGACGTAGGTGTCGTTCTTGTTGATGAGCACGTTGCCGAAACACTCCATGTGCTTCTCGCTGTAACGCACGGCGCTGTCGCAGGTGATGACCGCACCGCTGTGGTAGAAGGCGACGTTGCCGACCAGACAGACGGCCGACGTATCCCGAAACTCGATCGGGTACATCACGTCGGCTTTCAGGTCGACGACCTTCTTTTCGGGCTGTGCCGCACCGCGGCCGCCCGTCCGGGCGAACATCGTCGCGCCGACGGCCAGCAATACGAACGCTATGGTCAGGAATCGTCTCAAACGGATGACTGCTTCAAAAAACGGGCCGGCCCGCCGTATCCCTTCACCGGACGCAGCGCAGGAGCGCCGGCCGGATTCGCCGCGGAACCGCCTTCGCTATTTTACCCAATGTTTGTTGGCGAACTCCCCGTCGCGGAACTCGGGATCGATGTAGACGTACATGCCGTCGATCTTCTTGGAGAGCCACTCCCCGAAAACCTTCTCCTGCTTGCGGTTGAGCGCCATCTGCTCCAAACGCAGGTAGTCCTCGTTGAGCGAGGCGACGTGCGTGGGGATGATCTGAACCAGCTTGACGATCTTGCTCAACTGGTTGCCGTTCATGTCCTGCGTCTGATAGGCCGGTGAAATATCGCCGACTTTGAGTTGCGAGAGCGTGCGGAAGTCGGCAATGGCGCTGGGGCCCATGTTGCCGAAATCCTCCTTCAGGAACTTCGTGGCCGTATAGCGTGCGTCGTTAGCGTTGTAATGCTCCAGCAACTCGTGGTTGGTCACGATACCGCCGTTCTGGCGCGAATAGGGATCGTCCGAAAAGCGCAGGGCCGCCTCCTCGAACGTCAGCGAATCGGCGCGGATCAACTCCGCGATGCTGTCGAGCTGCCGGTCGGGCTCGGAGAGCTCTTCGGTGGTGTAGGTCGGGCGGATCAGGATATGACGGCAGTGATAGAGGTTGCCCTTTTTGTCGATGAGCTGGATGAGGTGGAAGCCGTACTGCGTCTCCACGACCTCCGATATCTGCCCCGGTTTCAACTCCGAAAGCGCGTCGGCGAAGGGCTGCACGAAGGTCTGCAACGTCGCAGGCTCCATTTCGCCGCCGTGCAGCGCCGAACCGTCGACCGAATAGATACGCGCCAGCAGGTCGAACTTGGCGTCGCCCGTGATGATGCGTTCGCGCATCTCCAACAGACGCTCGCGCGCGCGGCGCTTGGCCTCGTCGATCGACTTGGGAAACTTGGTGATATGGGCGTAGACGTATTGGTCGCCGATCACGGGCAGGCTGTCCTTGTCGGTCTGGCGGTAGAATCGCTCCACCTCGCCGGGGATGATCGTCACCTTGCCGATCACCTCGCGCTGCATTCCCGAAGCGTAGGCCTCCTCCTCGTAGCGGCGGCGCAGATTTTCACGGATGTTGAAGATCGGGTTGTGCATCTTCGCCTCGACGGCCGGAATCGTCCCTTCGCGGGCGATCATATCCTGCACCTCCTCCTCGACGCGGGCCATGATGTCGGTCTTCATGATCTCCACCGAGTCGATGAGCGCCTGGTTGTAAAGCAACTTCTGCATCATCAGCTGTTCGAGCGCCTCGTTCATCGGGTCGCGGTCGGAGGTATAGCCCTGTTCGCGGCGCGACTCGGTCAACCGCCGCGCGGTGTTCTCCACTTCGGAGTAGGTGATCGACGACCCGCCCACGACGGCCACGACCTTGTCCAGCATCACCTGCTGGGCCCGCACGCCGAAAGCGCAAACCGCCAGCGCAGCACAACACAGAATCCTTGCAAATCTCATATCGTAAAGTCTATAAAGTCTATAAAGTCTAATTGTTCCTGTTCCCGTAAATTTTCGCCTCGCCTTCCGTCAGCGCCGCGTCGACCAGCTCCTCCTCGTGCGAACGGATCACCTCGGCCTGCCGCAGGTTGAACAGAATACGGCGAATGGTGGCCCGGCGCGTTTCGAGCGGCGCCGTCTGGCCGCTGCCGGCCACCTCCGTCACGAAGAAATAATAGTGCGACTCGTTGTCGCGCAGCTGCTGCACCTCGCCCGGTCGGATCAACTGCTCCGACGCCATTCCCTGACGCAGCGGCAGGTTGGCCGCAAAATCGCTCCACGGCGTCCACTCCGCGAACTCCTTCAACTCGAAATCGTTCTTGGCGCAGATGTCCGCCAGATCCTGCAAGCGGTCGGCCGAACTCGCCTTGACCAGTTCGCGCAGTTTGAACGACTGGCGGTGGTTCACCGGAAAGCGCACGATACGCCCCTTGACCAGCGGCCGGTCGAGCTTGAACTCCGCCTTGTGGGCGTTGTAGTAGGCCGCGATGTCCTCCTCGGTGAAGGTCGTGTCGATGCGTTCGTCCACATAGAACTGGTCGAGCTTGCGGATCAGCAACGACTGGCGGTAGGCCTCGACCTTCGCCTCGATGTCGTCGGCCGAAGCCGAAAAGAGCTGTTCGGCCTCCGACAGCTTCAACTGCTTGCCGATCCATTTGCGGACATACAACTCGGCGAAGGCGACGCTGTCGTCGCCCGTCAGCCCCGCCGGCAACGCACGGCCGAGTTCCTGCTCGTCGAGCGTCGCGCCGCCCGCCTTGGCCAGCGTGCGGCCGCCGCCGACGGTCACGGTCGGCATCTCCCGACAGCCGACGGCCGCCAGCAGCAGAAGTCCTGCCGTTATCTTCGTAACAATTCGCATATCCGATGGGCAAAGATATAATTTTTACCGCAAAAGAACGCTAATCCGACCGGATTATTGTGCTTCGGCTGCCGCCTGCTCCTGCTCCCGCAGGCGCGCGATGGTCTTCCACACCATATAGCCGGCCACGAGGAAGATGCCGAGCGACACGCCGTAAACGACCGTATAGAGCATCTTCAAGCCGTGGGCGGACATCAGTTCGTACAGCGTCGTATGCGCATATCCGAGCGTGAGCAACAGCATGGCCAGCGCATTGTTGAACGCATGGAGGATCACCACGATGTAGAGCGAATTGGAACGGATATAGATGAATCCGAGCAGCAGCCCCATCACGAAGGCGTTGACGACGGCCGCCGGATAGAAGTGGATCACGCCGAAAAAGAGCGCCGAAAAGAGCAGTCCGTAAGCCGCGCCGCCTTTGGCGCGGGCGGCGTCGAGCAGAATGCCCCGGCAGAGGAACTCTTCGGCCAGCGGCGCCATGACCACCGTAAGCAGCAGCGCCCGCCAGCCCCGCCCGTAGAAATCGGGGATTTCGGGCAGCAATTGGAGCAACGGCTCCAACACCACGTTGGTCGCCGCCATCAGGAGCATCCCCCACAGAATCAGCGCGGGATTCAGCCCGCGCACGGCGTAACGCCCGAGGCGGCGGTTTCCCCCGCGCAGACGGCGGTAGATCAGCGTCAGACCGATCATCAGCCCCATCGTCAGCGGATAGGCGTAAAAGTTGAACTGCGCGGCCGCCGCATGGGCCCGGGCGGCAACGGTCTCGTCGGCACTGCCCAGCGCGGCCGCATCGGGCATCCTCGCCCCCGCGAGCAGCAGCACGAACGCCACGACCAGCTGGATGACCACGAACAGCCCTACGAGGGCAAGCAGATCGAACCACGTGGGAAACTTGTAGCGCGGAGCGGCCGGATCGGCAGGAGCGTCGTTCGGGCCGGAAGCCGCCGGCGCTGCGCCCTCCGGCGCGGACGGGGCGGTATCGTCCATGGAAACGGGAACCTCCTCCCGGTGCGATTTTCTGAATTTCATCTGTATAACTTTCACGGTCAACGGTTCGAGAGACCAAAGGTAAGCATTTTTTCGGGAACGTTGCTGAATTTCGATTTAAATTCACTAAATTTGCCCGATTGTAAACCCTTTTTACGAATGGCAAAAATCATCGCACTCGCAAACCAGAAAGGCGGCGTGGGAAAGACCACGACGGCGATCAATCTGGCCGCTTCGCTGGCCATTCTCGGCAAGAAGGTGCTGCTGCTCGACGCCGACCCGCAGGCCAACGCCACGTCGGGCCTGGGCTTCGACATCAATGCCGAGGGCATCTACGAATGCATCACCGGCGCACGCCGCGCCTCGGAGGTGATCCTTCGCAGCGAGGACGTCAAACGGCTGTGGCTGCTGCCGTCGAGCATCAATCTGGTGGCGGCCGACACCGAACTTCCGAAAATGGAACAGGGCCACCACGTCGTCAAGCGGATTCTTGCGGAGGTGCGCGACGACTACGACTACGTGCTCGTCGACTGCTCGCCCTCGCTGGGATACACCACCGTCAACGTCCTCACGGCCGCCGACTCGGTGCTGATTCCCGTACAGTGCGAATACCTGGCGCTCGAAGGGCTCTCGAAGCTGCTCAACACGATCAAGATCGTCAAGAGCGGCCTGAACCCCGCGCTCGAAATCGAAGGATTCGTGCTGACGATGTACATGCGCAACCGCCTGAACAACCAGGTTGCCACCGAGGTGCGCGAGCATTTCGGGCCGCTGACGTTCGATACAATAATCCAGCGCAACATCCGTTTGGGAGAGGCCCCCTCGCACGGCAAGCCCGTCATGTTGTACGACGCGGCCGCATCGGGTTCGGTCAATTACCTCAACCTGGCCAAAGAGTTGCTCAAAAGAAACAGGAAAAACGGGAATTGAGCATCGGCGGCCGGTCGGCCGCCATGCGGGAAACGACGCAGACGATCGTCTCTGCGCTCGTGCGAACTTTACGATAGGACGCCGACCGGCCATCGCGAAACCAAGGCCCGCGGCGCATACGGGGAAGTACGATTCCCCGACTTTAATTACGAGACAGTATGAAACAGAAGGGATTAGGCAGGGGGTTGGACGCCATTTTCGGCAACGACCACCTCGACGCAAAACTCAAACCGATGACCGAAATGGCAGAAATCGCCGTCTCGGAGATCATCCCCAATCCCACGCAGCCGCGCACGCAGTTCGACGAGGAGGCGCTCGACGAGCTGGCCGACTCGATCCGCACGCTGGGGGTCATCCAGCCCATCACGGTCAAGCGGCAGGGCGACGGGAAGTACATCATCATCAGCGGCGAACGCCGCTGGCGCGCCGCACAGCGCGCCGACGTGGCCACGCTGCCCGCCTACATCCGCGAGGTGGACGACGAGAACCTGCACGCAATGGCGCTGGTGGAGAACATCCAGCGGCAGGACCTCAACGCGATCGAAATCGCGCTGGGAATGCAGCGGCTCATCGACGAGTGCGGGCTTACGCAGGACGCGCTCTCCGAAAAGGTGGGTAAGAAGCGCTCGACGGTCTCCAATTTTCTGCGCCTGCTCAAACTGCCCGACGAGATCCAGCTGGCACTCAAAGAGGGATTGATCTCGGCCGGCCACGCCAAGGCGATCGCCGGAGCACCGGCCGACCGGCAGCTGCATCTGCTCAAACGCTGCATCAAGAAAGACCTCTCGGTACGCCAGATCGAGGAGTTGGTGCGTTCGTTCAACGCGCAGCGTCCCGCCGAGCCGGCCGAAGACGAGGAGTATCCCGAAAGTTACCTGCGGCTGGTGGAGCAGCTCGAACGCTTCTTCTCGCAGGAGATCAGCATCAAGCGGTCGAAAAACGGCGGCGGAAAGATCGTCATCGATTTCGCCGGCGACGCCGACATCGAAAAGTTCCTCACCCGTTTCGCCGACAAATAGCGCATGAAATTCCGTCCGGGCATACGTCGTTCGCTGCTCACGGCCCTGCTGGCCGCGGTCGTCTGCATTGCGGCGGCGGAAGCGGCCGTACCCCAGACTCCCCCGCAGGGCGTCAAAGGCGGTTCGGTGTCGCTCGAACGGTTCCGGGGAAAGAAGTCCATCGTGCGGGGCGGACGAATGCCGTTGCCCGACTCGCTGCGGCGCGATTCGCTGGGGCGCGATTCATTGCGCACGGCCGTCGACAGCACGCTGCTTAGGCTCGACTCGCTGGGCGGCGCGCTGCTGCCGCAGGATTCGCTGCTGCTGCAACTCACCGGCGGTGACTCGCTGCTGCGCGACACGCTGCTGCTCGATTCGCTGCGACGCGATTCGCTGGCGCTCGCACCGGCCGACACCGCCCGCACCGAAAAGAAACGCAACTGGTTCATGAGCGACTCGATGTCGCTGTCGCGCGTCTGCTGGATGTCGATCCCCATCCCCGGCTACGGCCAGATCTACAACAAGCAATATTGGAAACTCCCGATCCTCTACGGCACGTTCGGCACCTCGCTGGCGCTGTACTTTCACGAGAACAAGAAGTTCAAGCCGCTCAAACGCCGCTTCGAGGAGATCACGAGCCAGGAGATGTCGCGCACGGAGGAGCTGGACGCCGTGCAGAGCGAAATGATCCGCCACAACACACGCCGGCAAATCTACCTGTTCGCAGCCATCGGCTCCTACATTTATTTCATCGGCGACGCGGCGGTCAACTACGCCACCAACGACGTATCGTCGGTCAAGAAAGCCACGACGCTGGCCACGATCTGCCCCGCCGCAGGCCAGATCTACAACAAGAGTTACTGGAAGGTGCCCATCGTGCTGGGCGGATTCGCCTCGATGATCTACATCATCGACTGGAACACCCGCGGTTACCAGCGCTTCAAGAAGGCCTACCGCCTGCGCTACGACTACGACCAGAAGGTCGCGGCCCACAACCAATGGAAGGAGGACGTGAAGAACGACCCCGACCTGCCCGAACCCGAAAACCCCGCGTCGTCGACCGACGAATTCAAGGGCCGCTATTCGGCCGATTTTCTCAAAAACCTCAAAAACAATTACCGACGCAACCGCGACCTGAGCATCATCGCCACGGCGGGTCTCTATATCCTTCAAATCGTCGACGCGCACGTCGACGCGCATCTCAAGGATTTCGACGTCTCGGACGACCTCTCGATGCGCATCGAACCCGCAGTCGACTACGCCTTCATCGCCGGCACGGGCGTACGGCCGGTCGTCGGGTTCAACTTCTCGATTAACTTCTGATTATCCCTGTCCGCCGATGAAAACCGCCCTGCGATACGCTCTCCTGCTCACCCTTCTGTCGATCTTCTGCCTCGACGCCTCCGCCGCACGCAAGCGTCCCCGCAAGCGGGCGAAAAAGAATGCGGCCGAAGCGGTCGCACCCGATACGGTCTACATCATCAAATACGTCCAGCCCGTCGATACGGCCGAGGTTCCGCAGCGGCCGAAATTCGGCGAACGCGGCTGCACCGACTATTCGCCCGAAGTGCGCGACTCGCTCCTGTCGGGGTGGTACCGGCGCAACGTCGTCGCCTCCTACGACGACTTCTTCGACCGCTACGTCTCGGAAGACACCACCGCAAACGGCTCCGACGACGCGACGCCCGACTCGGTCTACGCACGCCGGCTGCAACAGCTCGTATCGCCCGTCCAGCTCCCCTACAACCCCATCGTCCGCGGTTACATCGCCCGCTACACCAATCCCCGCTACGGTACGATCAGCCGCATCCTGGGGCTGTCGCAATACTATTTCCCGCTGATCGAGGAGGAGTTGATCAAGGCGGGGCTCCCCGTCGAACTGCGGGCGCTGCCGATCATCGAATCGGCGCTCAACCCGACGGCCGTGTCGCGCATGGGCGCCGCAGGCTTGTGGCAATTCATGCCTTCGACGGGAAAACTCTACGGACTGGAAGTCAACTCGCTCATCGACGAACGCTACGATCCCGTGCTGGCGACCCGCGCCGCCTGCCGCTACCTCAAAGACATGTACGCCGTCTTCGGCGACTGGATGCTGGCGATCGCCTCCTACAACTGCGGGCCGGGGAACGTCAACAAGGCTATCGCCCGTTCGGGCGGCGGCAAGACCTTCTGGGAGATCTACGACTACCTGCCGCGTGAAACGCGCGGCTATGTCCCTGCCTTCATCGGCGCCTCCTACGCCTACGCCTACCACAAGCAGCACGGCATCGAACTGACCGAACCGCCCCTGCCGCTGGCCGTCGACACGATCCGCGTCACGAAACTCATGCATCTGGGACAGGTCGCCTCGACGCTCGACCTCCCGATCGAAGTGCTTCGCCAGCTCAACCCCCAGTACCGGCTCGACATCATTCCGGCCACCGGAAAACACTACACGCTCGTGCTTCCGCAGGAGTATGCCTGCCGCTACATCGCCTGCGAGGAGGAGATCCAGCGCAAGGATTCGCTCTATCTGAAAGAGTATATCAACCCGGTCAACGTCGCCAAGAAACGTGCGGCGACGAGCAGCTACCTCACCCACACCGTCAAACGGGGCGAAACGCTCGGCTACATCGCCCGCAAATACCGCGTTTCGCAGCAGACGATCATGCGCGACAACCGTATCCGCAACGCCAACCGTCTGAGTATCGGCCAAAAACTGAAAATTCGCCGCCGATGAACACCCCGAACGATACCATCGTCGCGCCCGCCACTGCCGCAGGCGGCGCGATCGCCGTCGTGCGCATGAGCGGTCCCTCGGCACTCGCGATCTGCGACACCGTATTCAGCGGCGCACGGCGGGCGGGCGAAGCAGCCGGCTACACGGTGCTCTACGGCACGATCGCCGACGGCGCACGCGTGCTCGACGACGTGCTGGTCACGGTTTTCCGTGCGCCGCACTCCTACACCGGCGAAGATGCGGTCGAGATCTCGTGTCACGGCTCTCGGTACATCGTCCGCGAACTGCTCGCACTGCTGGTTCGCCGCGGCGCCCGCATGGCAACGCCCGGCGAATTCACTTCGCGCGCCTTTCTCGGCGGCAAGCTCGACCTGTCGCAGGCCGAAGCGGTCGCCGACCTGATCGCTTCGGGTTCGCGTGCGGCACATACACTGGCCACCGACCAGATGCGCGGCGGTTACTCCGCCGAGTTGGAAACGCTGCGCGGCGAGTTGCTGCGGCTCGCCTCGCTGCTCGAACTCGAACTCGATTTCGGCGAGGAAGAGGTCGAATTCGCCGACCGCACGGAACTCCGCGCTGCAATGGAGCGGATCGGTGCGAAGATCGACCGGCTGATCGACTCCTTCGCCTTGGGCAACGCCATCAAGGAGGGTGTCGCCGTCGCAATCGTCGGCCGCCCCAACGTCGGGAAAAGCACGCTGCTCAACCGTCTGCTTAACGAGGAGCGGGCGCTGGTATCCGAAATTCCCGGCACGACACGCGATCCGATCGAAGCCACGCTGAACCTCGACGGCATTCTCTACCGGTTTATCGATACGGCGGGTCTGCGCACGACCGACGACACGGTCGAGCGCATGGGCATCGAACGTGCTTACGCCAGTGTCGCCCGCGCGCAAATCGTCCTGCAAGTGTTCGATGCCGCCGACCCCGCCGTCGAGTCCCTCGACCTCCGGCCCGACCAATGCCGCATCTTGGTCGCCAACAAAATCGACCGGATAGATCCGGCAGCCGCACCGGTATCGCTGCCCGACGGAGCACTGCCCCTCTCCGCCCGCGAGGGCAGGGGAATGGAACAGCTGTTGGAAAGACTGCGTGCAGCCGTCGACGCCTCGGCGCTCGACGACGGCCGGACGATCGTCTCCAACAGCCGCCACTACGAAGCGCTGCACCACGCCCGCACGGCGCTCGACGCCGCCCTCGGCGGTCTGGAAACGTTACCCTCCGACCTGCTCGGCGAAGAGATCCGGCAAGCGATCTTCCATCTGGGCACCATCACCGGAGAAATCACCACAGACGAAGTCCTCGATCAGATTTTCTCGAAGTTCTGCATCGGCAAATGACGGCTTGTAAACAGCCATAACCAACCATAACCATTTAGAATAAAGTCGCTGTATATCAGCGACTTTTGTTTTTATGTACTTTCCAGACCGTATTTGGAAGTAACGGTTTTTATCCATATTTTTCATACGTATTTCTACCGTGACAGAAATTCACGGTTTGCCCAAATGTCACAGTGACGCATTAGTTGACGTGTGTTGACAATGGTTTACATGTGTTGACAAAATTCGGGAGAAATAAGGAGAAATTATCCCCAATGTAAAGGAGGAAAATATGGAAATAAGAAAGATTTGTCAATGGTGCGGAAAGCCATTTATAGCTCAAAAGACAACAACCTGTTATTGTAGCCATCAGTGTTCCAATCTTGGCTACAAGGAACGCATCAGGGAACGTAAGCGACAGTTGAAGCGATCGCAGGAATTATTGCAACCTCGACAAGCAGCCGAGGGGCAGGATTTCTTCTCTTTTGCCCAAGCCGCAAAGCTGATGGGGGTTACCCGGCAATACATCTATAAACTGGTCAAGGAATCCAAACTGCGGGCATCCCGTCTGAGCGGGAAAAAGTCGCTCATCCGCCGTGCGGACATCGAGCTGATGATGAAGACCAAGCCTTACGAACGCATCATGCCCAAAGAGGACTTTGACATCACCGAGTATTACACTGCCGAGGAGATTGCACAGAAATATAAGGTCAATGCCAAATGGGTATGGACTTATACACGACAGCACAAGGTCCCGAAAGTGAGAATCCGCCAGTTCAACTATTACAGCAAGAAACATATCGATGCTGCCTTTGCCAAATATGAGGTGGACTCCGACCTGACGGAATGGTACACTCCCGAAGATATTCAGGAGAAGTACGGCATGACACGTGTCGCCATCCGTTCGTACGTCTACCGTAACAACATTCCCTCAAAGAAAGAACACGGACAGATCTACTACTCGAAACTGCATTTCGACCTCTCGAAAAACTCTGCGGAGGAGAGCAAGGCGGAATATTACACGGTCAAAGAGGCAATGGAAAAATTCAAACTCTCTCGTGACTCGGTGTACGGTATTTTGCAGTTTCACCAAATTCCCCGAGAGAAGAATGGGCGCTTTGTTCGCTTCCTGAAAGTGGACTTTGACCGGGTGATGGGTGTCCGTAAGTGACCTGATTATAGGCTACCGTAAATTATTCCAAAATTAATCGTCACTGAAGGTGGTCTGCATGGTTACATTACAGTGATTTGCCAGCGAATTAATAACAACCATAAAAAATATAACATTATGAACGATTGTAAAACCGTAACATTAAGAACACGTCCTTTGAAAAACAGGATGCTGTCGTTTTATCTGGATTACTATCCTGGGTATAGAGACAAGGAAACAATGAAAGTTATCCGTCATGAATCGCTTGGCATTTATATATATGCCAATCCGAAGAACAAGCGGGAACAGGACTTCAACGAGGTAATGGCCGAGAAAGCTGAAGCCATCCGTTGCCGCAGGTTCGAGTCGGTAGTGAATGAACGGTATGATTTCTTCGACAAGTACAAACTCAAAGCTGATTTCCTGGAGTATTTCCGTAATCAGCTCCGTAAACATGACCCAAAGTGGGAATTTGTCTATCTCCATTTCAGCAACTTCGTGCATGGAAAATGTACTTTTGAGGAGCTCGACATTGATCTCTGCAACAAGTTCCGTGAGTACCTGTTGACGGCCAAGAAACTCAAGCGTAACGGAAATATCACACGAAACTCCGCATCGGGATATTGGTCTACATTCAGGGGACTTCTGAAAATCCTCTATCGTAACGGACTGATAAAGACCAATGTCAATGATTTCCTGGACAAGATTGAAACGGAGGATGTGGTCAAGGATTATCTTTCTGTGGACGAGCTCTACAAACTGGCCGAAACGCCTTGCAAGAAGCCCGTGCTAAAGACGGCATCGCTCTTCTCCTGCATGACCAGCCTGCGCATCAGCGACATCCTCGCCCTCTGTTGGGAGGACATCGTGGACTACTCGGCCGGTGGCAAGTGCGTACACATCATCACCAAGAAGAACCGCTCCGAGGACATCATCCCCATCAGCGAGGAAGCACTGGACCTGATCGGCTACAGCCCTGACAAGCGGGGAATGGTATTCAAGGGATTACAGCGCAGCTGGACCCAGACTTACATGAAAGGGTGGATTCGTTCGGCTGGAATCACCAAGAAGATCACATTCCACTCCTATCGTAGAACATTCGCTACGCTGCAAGCGGCTGCCGGAACGGACATCCGTACCATACAAAGCATGATGGCTCACAAGAGTATAACCACAACCCAAAGGTACATGAAAGTAGTGGACAGCAACAAGCGTGAAGCCAGCAAGAAAATCACCCTGATGCGGAAAGACTGACAGGCATTTTGACCACCTGTTTTAGCGGATATAGTTTGATTTTGAGCGAAAAATCGGACTATATCCGTAATTTTTGTATAAAATCGGACGATTATAACTCATTATTTATCAGTATCTGGAATAACGCACATAACTTTGGCGTACAGTAATTCCAAATAGTGATAGAAGATGACAAATACAGAACAAATCCGAACTAAGAAAATAAGTTTTATCCTTGCGCTATCCGTTATCATTTTTGCGGCCATAGCCACTTATTTTACCCTTTGCCATGACATCAACATCATGCGCATAACAACTCCTGTAATTCTCGGACTGGCGATGTCCATCATATTGTGTGGAGTCCTGCAGAAATTTTTCTATAATTGGCTGACGAAAAATCCCATCCACTTCTCTTTTGGTGAACAATCCTCTCCTGTTATAGAATCAGAGAGCACCACAGAGCCTGTTTGTATTGCTGAAACACCGCCTACCGAACAACCTGCGGATTCTTCTGAACAGGAATATGCTCCATCCCCACAGTCAAATCAAGAGCCTGCCGTCCCCGATTGTTCCAATGAATCTCATTTGGAAAAGTATGATTCCATTCTGGAAGAACTCAAAGAGAAAGAATTGAAAAGACAAGTAAAGGTTATGGATGCGATTCGGGAATATGTAACCATAAAGACTGCTCCCTATCTCTCCAAAGAGGCTATAGCGACTCTCATTTCCAACATTGAGTACATGGCTTGTGATCAGCCGGAGCTCTACAAACCGATTCGTTCCAATATTGACAATCCGCTACGGTCACCGGGACTTCGTCATCTGGCGTGGAATGTAGGAGAACGATTGAGAGTACCATTGGCGAAAAGAGCCGTCTTTATCAAAGCATCATTTCCATACGAACTTGAAAACGCGAGTCATGAATATCTCAGGCTTAATTTGCGGGATCAGGTAGCAAGTCAGATTCCAATTGATGTACCTGAAAAGGGAGACTATCGCTTCCATTTGGAAACAGATAACGATGAGTCGTAACAAAAAACGTATGCAGATGAAATAATTAATCCGGTCTGTATTGTTCTGCAAAGCTTCATTGGGTTGGTTCGCAGCATGTTAAACGATTAAAAAGTTATAATATGAAAACAGACCAACTTACATTCAATGACTTGCCGGCAGTAGTCGGCGAACTTTGCGACCGGATAGCAAGCATGGAAAATCTGCTGACAGAAAAACTGTCCAAGCAGCATGAAGCCAAAGAAAACACGCACGTCCCCATGACCGTGCAGGAAGCTTGCGCCTATCTCAAAATGCCGTTATCGACATTTTATTACAAGGTCAAAAAAGATGATATTCCAGTCATCAAGCAAGGGAAACATCTATACATTTACCGGGATGAACTGGACAAATGGCTGGAATCCTCCCGAAAGAATCCGGCTCCGCAAACTTTCGAGGAAGAGAACGAAGCCATGCTCGCTTCCCATCGCCGTAAACCTAACCTTAAAAACTGGTAATGATGGAGAAGACGGACGAAACGATACCTTCACGTGAAGAACTGGCTGTTTATATAGAGGAAGCAGCCGTGAGCGTCACGAATAATTATGAAGAGGCACCGGCGGTGTTGATGGTGGATGATGCTGTTATAGGCACGTTGGGGAATTTCAGCGCTTCCATCGGGAAAGCCAAAAGCAAGAAGACTTTCAACGTTTCGGCCATTGCCGCATCAGCATTGAGTGGCCGCACTGTTCTTCGTTACCGTTCCATGTTCCCCGAGAACAAGAGGAAGATTCTGTATATCGACACGGAGCAGGGGCGTCATCATTGTCAACAGGTACTGAAGCGCATCCTGCGTTTGGCTGAAATGCCGGATGACAAGGTGCCGGAAAATCTGATTATGCTGTCTTTGCGCAAGTTTGCACCAAGAGTGCGTCTGTTGATAGTCGAAGAAGCTATCGGCACCACACCTGATTTGGGTCTGGTCATTATAGATGGCATCCGTGATTTCCTTTACGACATCAATTCATCCAGTGAATCTACCGAAGTTATCTCGAAATTCATGCAATGGACGGACGACAAACAAATCCATATCCATACTGTCCTGCATCAGAACAAGAATGATGAACATGCGCGTGGTCACATCGGCACGGAACTCAACAACAAGGCGGAAACCATCCTGCAGGTAGAAGTGGACAAAGAGGACAAAGCCATAAGCGTGGTCGAAGCCGTGCACATCCGGGACCGGGACTTTGAACCTTTCGCATTCCGCATAAACGAAGATGTCCTGCCCGAACTGGTAGAACCATATCTGTCCAAAGAGAAGAAGAGCGGGCGACCAACCAAAGAACCGTTCGATCCGGAGAGGGAGATTCCGGAGTCTGTACATCGTGCTGCAGCGGATGCCGCTTTTGCCAATGGCAATATCGGCAGTTATGATGACTACCTGGAACGTCTGAAGGAAGCTTACGGATTGCACAATGTAAAGCTCGGCTACAACAAAGCAGTCAAAGTAGCCACCTTTCTTGGCAACAGGCAGATGGTCATAAAGGAGGGAAAAAATTATATTCTCAATCCAGAATGCCGCTAGGACAACCTTAGAACTTTACTTTATTGCAGGGGCGTATATATTAGAATAAAGCAAAGTCGGCAGGAAATCATCATGTGAGATACTCATTTTCTCCCCTCTTTTAGCGGATAATAATATCCTGCATTTCCTTGTCCAAATGCCAATTCATTATACGCATCCGATATAGCTCGCGGGGAAGGATAAACAGGTAACTGTTTCGAGATATGCCAAGGTATAACCTCACTGCGTTACGGTTGTACATTGGCGCTCTTGACTGCTCAGTTCCTTCGCCAGTACGGTACTCGCAAGCTCGCACCTTTTCAACCATTATAACAACGATTAAAATGAAAGAAAATATTGCCAATACATCAACTTCCCCGAAAGAAACAAGAAGCGTCTTTGTCGGGGCAAAAGTCACTCCCAGCCAGAGAGAACATATAAAATCACTGGCCGAACAATGCGGCATGACCGTAAGCGACTACATATTGTCATGTGCGTATAACTTCAAGCCCAAAGCGAGGCTTACTAAAGAAGAGGCGGCACTGCTGCAGAATCTGGACAATTGTCGGTCTGATCTCGTAAAATATGCCTCCGCACTTCACGGAATGTCCACAAAGCAGCGGATGGTAATGTTCAATCAGATTCCGTTCATGGTCGGCTGGCTCGGAGAACTTTCCAATGTTGCCGAAGGCGTCTGCCAATTCCTGGAAGCCGTAAAGGAGAAAAACAAAATTCCGTCCAACCCTCAATCCGAAGAAAAATGATTGCAAAAGCCAAAGCCATATCTTACGGTATCAATGACCTTCGTTATATTACTGGCGAATCAAAGCACAAGAAGCATCCGGAAAAAATATATCGGGTATTGGACAATCTGTTGCCCTCGGATCTGGACGCTATGGGAATATGGAACTCCATGCAGTTGACCCTTTCCCAGTATCGGCCGATAAAGAATTCCATAATCAGAATAGAGTTGAGTCCATCGCCCGAGCATACCAGTTTCTATGACATTGAGGACTGGCAAAAGCTCTGGCACGAGTTCGCCGAAGAGTTCGACAAACAAACGATTACCGGCAAGGACGGGAAAGTCCGTTCCTGCCCGACCAATCTGGCCAACAGCAAATATACGGTTTACCTGCACATGGAATCCAAAGGTAAAGTTCCCCATCTCCATGCTGCAATTTGCCGTTTTGATAAAAACGGGAACATCAACAATGACCATAACATTCATCTTCGGGCACAACGTGCAGCCGAGCGAGTCGCAGTGAAACGTGGCTGGAAGACTGCGGAAGAAATACGAAGTCGCAACATTCCGGAAGTAAGCAGAGAGTGCATGGAGGTATTGAGAACCATGCCATCATGGTCATGGGAAGAATACAAGAAGGCACTTGCCCGAAGAGGCTATTCCGTATATGAACGGAAAGACAAGAAAGATGTTCTACGTGGATATGCGATCCTCAAAGGAAATACCAAATACAAGGCCTCCGAACTGGGAGTAGCACGTAACCTGATGATTTCCAAACTTCCCCGAACTTGGCAAAAGCTCCACTACCGGGAGAGGCTTGCCGCTCAGGTCAATACTTCTCTAATCCATAGGCCGGGACCTGTTCAAAGACCGGCAGTCGATATGGACTATACTCATTATCGTTCCGGCTCGGTGTCCTACACGCTTTCTTCCCATGGCGGAAGGGAACAGCGTTTCTATATTCCGGAGCGGGTACTTGACTATTTCAACGAAGAGTTTGACTACCGGGAGGTTGCCAACAGCAGCGAGCTGACCGACATAGCCGTAGCTATTTTTGTCGGGATGCTTGATACGCCAGCCGTATCTGCCGGAGGTGGTGGCGGAGGTTCGCAAAGCGATCTTCCCTGGCGGGACAAGGATGATGACGACCTGCAATGGGCCCGCCGCTGTGCCCGTGCTGCTACCCTCCTATTGGGCAAAAAACCGAGAACAGGATTAAGACGATAAAGTCATGAAACAAGCATACAAAAAGCGGCCGCCTCGTGCGGCCGCTACCCGTGTATACCGAGATGTACAGATAAGAATCTTTGATATTACTCCCTATTCATTATGCTTTCTGCTAACAGATACACTCGTGTCCCGAATGTCTGCGGCCAACGGTCAGTTGAATTATTATCTAACGCTTTTGCTCGCGCAATTGCAACCTCTACGTGTGTTATTAGCATTTTAGCATCATAGTCCGATTCATGATAAGAACCCATTTCTTGGCGTAACCGTACTTTCAAGTATGGGTCCGCATTCTTTGACTTTCGTCTGTTCTCCATCCACAACAGCAGTTCTTCTGGAGGCAACAGAGTTACATCTACTAAATGCAATAACAACCAAAGTTCTATGCATGGATTACTCAGTGCCATATGCATATAATTATCCTGTGCACATTCTGTAGCAACTTGGGACAGCATCGCTTCTGTCCAGCGATCTCTATCAACTACTAACCATAATTCATCATCAGATTCCAATTCATACTGATCTTTGTAGTCGTTAAGCTGCTTCAAAACATGCTCAGGACTCGAGTTGTTTATTTCGTTATCATTTCTTTCTAATATATGTACATGCACACGAGGATTCATATACTCCGCTGCTAATGCATTGAAATATATCCTTTCTGTATCTTTACCTTCCGATGCAATAACTATCAAACGAGCATCGCGAAATGCCTCGCGACGTTCACGTATTAAACTATTCCTGTTTCGCATCGCCCCAATGAATATTGCTTAATTCTCCAAAGAAAGGAATTGCACCATAACGACCGTTTAGATATCCCTTCTGTACATTCTCTCTTGGCTTGTACTCGCATAGCGAAGTCAAATGGCTTTCGCCTTTCTTATCTTTCTCTACAAACCAAACTTCATCTTGACGGACAGGAGCTGCTGAAAGTAAACATGATTCGTGAGTTGTACATATCAACTGCATTTGCGAGTTTTCTTTAAGAAGACTGTTGTACATTTCCACTAACTTTAATGTTAACATGGGATGTAAACTTCTATCAACCTCGTCAATTACATAGACGGCATCATTGGCACGCATATCAATAAGCATAGGTATAAAGTCGAAAAGACGTGATGTCCCATCTGATTCTTCAAACATCTCAAATACATAATTCGTATCAGAGTCTTCCTTTTTATGGATAGTTTTTAGTTCATACCACTTCAAATTTTTGGCATCATCTTTTTCAGCAAAAATAAAACGATTTTCATTATGAATTACCACGCCAGTACTAGCTCCTTTACCGTCAAGAATTTCTTCAATATTTTGTCTAACTTCATCTGGAATGTTTAGCTCTTCAGGCTTTGACTCTACACGACACAGATCAGAGATGCCAGTTCCAAAATATCCAAGTAATTCACGCATCACAGTTCTGAACTGAGTGTCACTCACAACTCTGAATGGGAAATCAGTTCTGTGTGTTTTCGGAAAAATGATATTTAGATTCTCAAACCACCGTCGTGCCAATTTGATTGCATCTATTCCCTTGCCATTGCGCTCAATATACTCGCTTAAAAAAGTTCCTTTTGTAGGTGTGCCATCAATCAAATATTGCAGGAATTGCCCACCTTCTTCTTTCATAAACTGAGGAGCAATAACATTCTCCCAATCATCACCTGAACGCTTGCGCTCAAATATCATAGTGTCATTACGACTTCCTGTTTTGTACAACCATTCTTCCAATAAACCACCTTTCGAGAATGCCACGCCATATGCTAAGAATTGATCATTTATCTTAAACTCCAATTCAATGCTTGAACGCTCTTGAGGATTATCCGTCATTTTGAAATAGTTGTACTTATGGTTACTCCATCCATTTAAGGCTAAAGCCTTGATGATAGCCAAGCATTTAATAATGTTTGACTTTCCTGATGCATTGGCTCCATATATCAATCCCATGCGAAGTACTGAGATATCATCGCGTTTCTCTGCTCGAGATACATGCAATGGTAATTGATCGCTCTTGCTTGCTGTAAACAAGATACGAGTTTCCTCGTTAAACGAGTAGATGTTTTCAAATTTTGCAGATAATAGCATAAGACCAGATCAAATTTATTCTTTTACAAAGATAAGCAAAATATTTCGATATTGTCATATTTACTAAATATATTTACACATAATTGACAAATAAACACCGAAAAACCACATAACACGTCAAATTATTCTGACATTTTGACATAATTTGACTTTGGCAAGAGCTTTGCGAGAATCGCTATATAACATTTATGTCATAAACTTAGCGCAGAAAGGAGGTGTAAAATATGGGAAAAACCAACATGTAGTTCCGGTAGGGAAAAAGTGGGGAATCAGAGGTGAAGGCAATACAAAATTAACCTCCACTTTCGACAGGCAGTCTGATGCAATTGCTGCTGCTCGCCAAATTTCCAAGAATCAACATTCCGAACTGTTCATTCACGGCCGCAATGGTCAGATTCGGGAAAGAGATTCCCATGGAAACGATCCCTTCCCTCCAAAAGGTTAATTAGCATTCTCTCCGCTTAGTGAAGAGCCCTAATACTACAGGGGCAGGTTGTAGTAGAATAAATAATCCTAAAGCATTAATATTATGAGTTTTTACAAAGTTCATAATCTAAGAGAAGGTGGCAAATCGGGTAATTGGCTTGAATACTGGGAAAAAGCAACCGGAACAAAAGCCGGTAAGTGTCACAAAATTGGTTGTACTCAACAAGCGACAGATGGTGCGCATGTACAACTAGACGACCCTAGCGACAACCGCTGGTATATCGTGCCACTTTGTCATGCATGCAACTGCCAATTTGGCAAGCATTTTACAGTTAGAGGACCGTTGGTAGCTGTAACAGACCCAAACGTAATTCTTTGGTAAAAAAGATGACCCATAGCGAGATTACTCGCTATGGTTTTTTCATTTCTTCCAATATTTCAATACAAGGATTTGCTTTTTATAAAAGTTCCTCTTATTATTTAATAATAGGTTTTATCCCAGCTCTTGAAGAAATCACTTCATCTTTCTATCATGTTAACTTAATACAACAGACATCCCAACAACTTTATAAATCTGGACAAATTTATACAGTATAATTCTATAAATGACGTACAATTGTCATTGATGAGCCATCCTTTTATAATGACAAAAGTAACTAAAAGGACGACCATGAAACCCTAATCGGGCTACATCATTATTTCTTTTTTGAGGATTACCTTTTGCCGTATGTCTTGATAAATATTTTTTTGCTGATCGAAGAGCATTGACTCTTACTCTATCCAGATCTTTTATTTGTTTTATGGCATATGGATTATCAGACAATCTATTAAAGCCTGTTATCCAACATAATTCATTCTCTATATGTTGGTAATTCCATAACGCAACTTTCCCGACAGACATACTAATTAACTTATGCAATATTGTATTACATATCGAATTATTTGTAACTCGCTTTTTCCCTGTAACCTGCTTACATATTTCACGTACTACTGTCTTTATTTTATTTTTTTCCTTTAGTAAGGACTTCTTCCGTATTCGAACCTCACCAGATCGTTTTATTTCATAGCCTACAAAGCCAATCCATTCATTACCAGTCTTACCCCAAGGGTATACATTCTTAGATTTATCCTTCCAATATTGTTCCGAATTAAACTCAACATCTTTTATATCATGCGGAATCAGCATCAATTGCTTCAATGACGTATTATATGAATTAAGGATCCTGCTACATTCTTTTTTATTCGTATGCAATAGAATCATATCATCACAATATCTTTGATACAAAAAGCCTCCTTTATGCTTCCTAACATTCCTGTCTGCACAATTTAAGACAATATTTGCTATTAATCCTGAAAGCGCACCACCTTGAGGGACTCCTATTTTCAGTCTTGAAATACCCCTCTCAGTACATAATCCATTTTCCAACAATTCATCTTTTACCCAACCAAATTTTCCATTAATATGATGATAGGCCCAATATTCTTTATCATCATTCAATTGAAATACTCTTTTGGGGAATGTATAACAATTCAAATAACTATAAAATATATGTTCAATAGCAGTTGTATCAATGCTATAAGATTTGTGCACTCGATGTATTAATCTTGCAAATTCTTTTTTTACAATAGAATGACGTACCGAATCATAAAATTTTTGCATGTCACATTCTGCAACATATATATTTTTATGAGCATTCCTTTCCCTAAATTCTAAAATACGATCAATCGCATCATGGTGTGTCGTAAAATAGTTCCTGTGTGTATGATAATTACGCTTCGCTCGAAATGCCAATGAATCTTCATCAAAAAAATTATCAAATAGAATTGTGAGGTATTTATTAGCCAATGATAGTATCACTCGATCTTTATAAGATTTAAATATACTAATCGGACGACACTCTATCTTGCCATCAGGGCCAATATCACCTTTTACTATTGGCCGTGTGATTGGACATGAAACTGTATATGTCAAATTCTGGCAAGAGTCTTGAATATCTTTAATAAAGGTTAATAAATTAATAAACCAAGAATCCTTACATCCCGTTTTATACGCATTATCTATTGTAATAAGCAGTCGTCTCATATTAGCATCTATAGACGATAATGCTTGTTCTCTTGAAAATCTATTAACCTTGTATCTAAGATCTTTCTTTAAGGTCACCCATTTACGTCGAGGTGGTAATAATTGTGACAACTCATTATAATTATCTTGCTCTACATGATAATCAGGCATAATTCCTTTCAGGATATATTTTTCATGCCTAATTTCCGCTAAACGAACGCGATAAGAGCATAATAATCTAATTATTGCGTTAGAAGTTATAAAGTCTTGAAAAGATTTCATAAAAAAGGAGACAGTAGTCGATTATACATACCATACTGACAATAATAATCAGATGCATCCCTTATTATCGGGCTTTGGTTGCTTGAAGGATTGCTCCCGATTCACACTTGCGACGGATAAATCCGCCACCTTGACTACTGCTCCCATAACCCTGCAATTCTGCAAGGTATATTATTGTAGCAAAGCTAATTTGATTTTTAGAATTTTCATAACAATACAATAACATTTTTTCACTATTTTCTCTATCAAACCGCCCTTTATCTAACTCACATAAACGCATGTAAAGCTTGAATCCAATATCATATGTAAATGTATTGGCTATTGCATATGCAACTCTATACCAATCTTCATACGTTGATGTTATTGATAAGCCTCTACGGCTTAAATATCTAATAATCCCAGACAGTTGTAGCCTATGCGCATTTTTATTCCTATTATGAGGATTATATAATTTATTTTTACTTACATCATGAATATTTCTTATAGCTATACTTAATCTATCATTTGCACATTTCTGATCTATTGATTGTACGTCCGCCTCATCACACTTAACTTCAAATCTAGCGGCTTTTTTTATATACATATCAGGGTCGTATGAGACAAAACAAAGCCGGGAAAGGTCTGAGCCACTTCGATCTATAATAATATTATATTTATTGTCATAATACTCCACCACCTGCCTAAAAGCGATTTTATGATATTGATACCTATCACCATCAATATTATATTGAAGGTGAATTAATGCTTTTATTCCCTCGCCAGAAGGAGATATCCAAACGGCAAAAACATATGGATCAGCCCTAAGACAAGACATGACTCTATCAAACTCTTGCTGTTCTATATGGTCGATATCAATAATGACAATATCATTGTACTGAGATAGATTTTCAATACGGTGACCTTGGGAAAATGTGCCACAAAAAGTAACCGCAGGCAATTTCCCTTTTTCTCGTTTATAACTCGTTATATCTCCACCAAGAATAAACCTTCTTAATGGTAAAATATTATCTTTATAATGACCATTCCTAAACGAATCCAATACAGATCCTAAATTTATGCATTTTGGATTCTGTGATTCTTTTGATTCGTAATAGCTTACCTGTATGTTATTCATGATATAATACACAAGATATATTATCAAATATACAAAATTATTTCATTATCACCCGCCAATTCTTGGATTTAGTTTTCGTAACATATAGAATTAAAGACAAGTACCCATATACTTTCACAATCCTTCAGCAAATTTCTAGAAAACGCGACTCGACTACCTGCGTTTTATAACGGCACCTACGAATACCTTAAATCAATTGGGCTGAAGAGATATGAATTGAAAAGTGCGTCAATTAACTTAAAAAGGAAGGCTCGCCGTAGGGAGCCTTCCTTTAATCTCTAGAATAATTCATTTTCTTCCATCCCAGCAGATGGCTGTTCAGGTTCTTTGCTATCGTTCTTAATCCAAAAGTTCGGCATTAAAGTTTTAAACTCAGGATCTATATAATGACACTGTTCCTTAATTATTCCTCGACGCCTAATTGCTGGCTGCAAGCAATATGTATTAAATTCTTCTATATTCACATCAGCAACATGAATCCAATGCGGGAATAAAAGCTTCATATAGCCAACCGCAATCCGTTTTACAGCATTGAAGTCTCGCGTATCTGCATTCCTATCATACCCGACTATTTCGTCAAAGATAATATCATATATGTTTTGTGTTCGTAGAGCATGTAGAATCTCAGAGAAATACTCCACGTTAATCGTCCAACCTTTATACACAATACCCTTATTGATACGAGGCAGATACCAACCTTCAATAAAGCAATGGAAGCGATCTAGCAAAGCTGATTCCCTAAACGATTGTGGTAAAGAATCAAAATAACGATAATTCAATGGTCGGCGTTGCTCGTTCAGAGGTATATTTCCCATAATCATCAAGCCGCACTCCGAACTGAACTCGTTTCTATCTATCGTTGTTTTACCGGACTCCAGATATGATTTAAGGGCTGCCTGTATTTCTGCAGGCTCTTGGAAGATGATGGTTTGAATCTCATCAAAAGCAACAAAATCGTGGTTCTTTATAATTCCATTTTGCTGTTTTTGTTTATCATAAAACAACTTGGCTCGTGTAACCTTGCCACCACTTACCAGCCAACCATATTTGGAAAGATTCCCAAACACAAATGACTTACCTGTCCCTTTGGGAGCTAATTCAATAACATTCAATCGAGGCTCAACAAATATGAGTAGACGAGTCAAGAACTCAATCTTCTGGGTCATATTATCGAATCCATCAGCCTCATATTCCATCGCAGACAGCAATACATCAATCCACTCCTGAGTAGAAAAAGCGGTTCTTGCTGTCCGAAGATATTCAACATCAACTGATCGATATGGCTTAAATGGCTTATAATCAACCATCTCCACGTGATTTCGTTTACCATCCTCATCCGGCAACACGGAAAGCTTGATAATTCCCCACTTCTCGCCATCTACTAATTCACCTCGATGATTCCGATAAACATATTCAGGGATCTGGCCTTCATTTATCTTAATTCCAAGATCCGGAATACCAAATCGGCGAATGCCTTTAATCAAATCAATATATATAATGAAACGGGCCAATAAGGTCAACTCCTCTCCTGCATCCAACCGATCCTTTACATCAGTCTGACGTTCAGGGATCACCATATCAAGGAAGTTCGTCAAACCCTGACGATTAATAGCGCCGGTTTCATCAATATAACGTTTGAGAATAAAATCTTTCACAAACGATGGAAGATTCCGGCCAGCAAACAAGCTGTTAGTCGAGGCCGGATCTTTATATATTGCCATGGGAGCAAACTGCTCTCGTATTTTTTGAACTATCGTTGTTTGCATATTATAAATCTCCAAATAAATCGTCTTCTTTTACACCCGTCTTGATAATCAAGCTATCGCTCTTACTGTATTCTCCAATAACTAATGTTATTGATGTTACAGAATCCACCAGATTCAATCGGTCACTTTCATACGTAGCATCTGCGACCTTATGCAGTTGGTATTCTACTTTATTATAAATGACTTTAGGATGATCTACACTTGTTAAACCTTTAATTGAATATCGTACTATTGGAGACATTGCCGTTAGTTCGTCATTCAATAGGCGCACAGAATAACAAGTTGCGTTTTTCTGGCTAGAAACAATGAGAATGGGGACTAGCACCTCTTCAGGTGTTGCGCCGCCATGCGCTCCTTGTCCCTTAGGAGTTTTAGATGAGAGTGAATCATGATTTAACGAACATATTGTTTTTCCATCATCAACCACAACATACTGATCATCCAAGGATATTTTTCCTTTTTCCGTTGATGCACATCGACCAGCGTGCTCCGCATGAATACCAGCCAAATTGAGTCCAGCACCATACTGAGCCAAATAACTGATTCCATGATCAGATACAAATGCTATCTTTTTCCCATTGTACTGAGCCAATACACTTTCAATTGCCTCCTTCACTTTAATCATCTCTTCGACAATATAATTCGGGAAGCATTTCGCCATATGAGCATAAGTATCAATATCACCAATCTTATGCAACGTATCAGGAGCCAGCTCCTCTAACTTACATCTATTGACGGAAGTAGTAGTCGGCAATTGCGCTGTCCCTATATGTATCTCATTAAGATAAACACCATCAACCTTATGCTGCTCAACAACATGCGCAATAAATGGGATCCAATCAATACCCAAACCATCAATCCAGTAAAAGACATCTATATCGGTTCTACCATACAAAAGGGTCTTTACTGTTTTGAAGCTATTCTCCCATAATTCAAAAGATGAAACAGAAGCATTCTTCTTTTTGATAATTTGGGAAAGCTGAGCAGTTATGCTATTTGAAATCTTCGACTGCCGATATGCATCAAAATAGGTATTTATCCAGATGTTTTCCTCATCTAAACCAAGATTCAACGGCGCTGTATAATAATATAACTCAGGGAAAAGTTCTTTGATACTCTCGCGCTCAATCTTTTGCTGCCCTAACCATTCGATCAACAAATACCGTTCTGAGGAGGTCAGAGTCGTAACATATTTTAATGCCCCATCATATCCTATTTCCGGGTTCTCAGTCAAAGAGATGAGCTTGGTTTGTATTTTGTGTTCTGCATGCTCTGTAATTTGAACATGGTATTTGCCAGCCTCGCACAACGCACACTGCCGCTGCAATAAAGTAGCTTCATCGAACTGTTCATCGAATATTTGTGTCGCCAACCGCGAAAATAGATCCGCGGTACTTTGCGTCTTACATGCAGATAAGGCCCTACCAAGATAGGTGTTATCTTTATACTTTAAAAGATAATATACTCTTAACAGCCACCGAGAAAAACCATCACTGTATTCGAACCATGTATGAATAAAATCTTTCTCATCAATTAAAGCGTAAGTATTAAACCGACCATTGATATACGCATCGAAATTAAAGTTCGATACATCAATGTCAGAGGCCAACCGCTCCCAATAGGACAGATCTTCTTCACTGGAAAACATATCGCCAAATCCCAGCCCCAAGCCATCATTCAGGAACTGCAATATATTCTCACAAATAACATAATCAAATGCATTATCCGGTCTTGCATGGTGTGCATTATCAAAAATTGTCTTGGAAGAACAAATTATCTGTTCCTTCACTTCATTCCCATCCTTCCATAGGCCAATCCACTGACGCAAATTCTCACACAAGGTATATTGCGACTTCAAACCTTTTACCCCATATGTAGTGCCTCGAGTCAGAATCAACCTGTAATTTTGTTGGTCTTTTCCCGACAAATATTCCCATATATGGATATTAGGATCGTTTTTAAATCGATCCATCTTACCCTGCATACCAATAATCGGGATATAGATACGTTGATGGCCCTGTTGAGCACATTCGAAAGATTCAATTAATCGAATTGTTCTTACCAATGAATCAAACTCGGCATAGTTCTCATTATCATAAAATCGAGCTATTTCAGAGAACGGAGCAATTACATAATCATTATACGGCAAATGCTTCACATAGTCTTCAATCCATTGTGCTAATTGAGAATAAGTTATCAACTGTTCATCACAACCATCAGGCATCCAACCCTCCAGGCTCTGTACATAAACATGGTGACAACTGCATTTGTCTATGAAATCATGAAAATCAGAAAAATTCTCAAACAAAACGAAACGTAAAGGATAACGATTGCGAAGCGTGCTTTCAGCACCCTTCCAGTTCTTATCCTCTGCCATCTCAGCATAGAGGTTTTCCAACGAATCGAATACCCTATACATAGCTCGAATTATTTATTCAGTTTATCCAATATCCATTCATCCCCCTCTTCACAAAGACTCATTAGCAAAGCTTTGGCTTCGTCAAGGGAAGTCAATTCAGAGATTCGGGTCTTTGCTTTGGCTCGTTTTTCTTCTACAATCCGATAGCTGGAGAAACCACTAGAAGTTGTAGCTGGAGCATTACCTCCTGATGGCGTTCCATGAGTAAATGCAGGATTCTGCTGCTCCAATCGCCAGTTCTTAGCTGCATTTTTAATTTCATCTTCAGTCCAATAACCAACCGTCGATTCCAGATGGCCCTTTACATACGTTTTAACCGCCTCTATCTCTTCTGGCTTCAGTTCGATTCGATCAATCTGCATCAAGAAGTTATTAAATCCTTCCTGGAATACAGCATCGATATTGAGTATATTCTTTAGGTCGATTCTCCACTCTTCAAGCAGCTTTAATGTTTCATTAACAAGTGCCGGGTTACGCAGATCTCTATCTGCACATATAGTAACAATATCGTCTACCAAAGTCTTAATCTCATCCGTAATCGGAATTTCGGCTGGAAGCGAAGCAAAAGCAGACTTGGGGGCATATTTTATAGACCAAAGAGGCGCACCTTTACGCACAAGGAAATCGCCAGTAATCGCATAACGAGCATCCTTAAGACTAGAAACATCCTTATAAGCGCTATCTTTACCAGACAAGTTAAACAGATTAATCAGTTCTTTGCATAATTTCCCTTCTTCGGGAGTTTGAAACTTGAACGTCAACTTGCTATTCGACTTGTTTTCATCCCAGACTTTGAACAGCATGGAGATATCATCCACCAATGCCTTCGCATCACGAGGTTTCCCTTGGGTGTCAAATATCTTATTTACCCATGGCCTTAAGGCAAAAGCGACCATTCCCATTGCCGCATAATTACCATACAATCCGTATGGCGGTTTTGCCAGCAATGAGAACTTCTCATCAAAGTTGAAAGGCAAGCTTTTATCAGCATGCTTGATAATACTATTTATTTTATCACAGACCACCTTGAACGGATGACCTTCGGGAACATCCGACTTCCATCCCAAGTTCTCATCCAAACAATCTTGCAAAAGATATTGAACTGGACGCATCTGATTATTTATATCAGAGAATTCGCTTCGAGATGTCGCAAAAAGGAATGAACGTACAATCTCTTTGGAATTCTGTGCTCGCCAAAATGTATTGGGGGCTTTTTGCCTCAAATCCTCATGAGCATCTGGCCCATAAGGGAATATTATCGGAGCGATTGAAGAATTAACAATACTTGACAGGTGTTTTACAGATATAGATTGTTTGTCAACCCCATTAATGTATACAATGGCATTATTACGCTGTACAGAATCCATCCATTCCTTAATCATAGCGATGGCATGATCTCGGTGGACCTTGGTCTGATCGACAAAGCCATGACTGCTGGCACAAGCATAATGAGCTTGGAACTCGATAAACTGTTCATATTTTTGATCGGTAAACACCTCGTCGAAAACGATAAACACAATATTAGCAAGATCCTTGTCGTCCTGATCAAGAGCACAACGTTCTGCAAAAGAGCGCAACATAGCCAACTCCTCGTTATTACGAGCAAGCAAAAGCGCAAAAAACAGATTACTTCCTTTTGCCTCTTTACGCCCATTTTTGATTTGGCTACGCAAAGACGATTCGTTATCTATATTGGAGTAAAATTTGAATCCAAACGGTCTAATCACCCGCTGCATGAAGCGCTGTTTGAAGGCGACACTGGCAGCATCAGAGAAATTAAGAATTTGCGAAGTATATCTGAATTGCACATTGCGCATTTCATTCTTCTTCTCTTCAACCTCTCCAGATGGGAATGCGGAAAATTGAACCGAATACATCTCTCCAGGTGCACATTGGATAATTCCTTGCTCGTGAATCCACTGCAATACCTGGTCGACATCATTCTCATATTGGGTCCCGACAAAAAGATTTCGAATATTCGTTTTTGAAGGGGTAATCAACCCATTGTTGTTCTCTCCCGATATATTATTGAAAGCATTGAGCAACAAAATACCTTTGAAAACAGCCATGTAGGGAGCTCCTTGATTGCCGACCTGATTGATATATGAGTTATATCGCTCGGTAACGGCTCCATAGCTGGTTACATCATCCTGAAAGACCTTCAATACATAATCCCACAGGTAATCGGGTGTAATGAGATCTCGATTCAAAAAATGGTCTTCGCTATCCAAGAATTCTTTTATTGCATCGTTCTGGCCAAGAAACTCAAAGACACTTCGACTCGACGACCCAACGACTGTCGCGTAATGTGTAGCCAAGGTCGCCGTACCAGGATGCAGAGGGAATAGGTTGAAAAGATCCTCTTTCGTGGATTGATTGTCGTTGCTCTTCTGAATATAGATGTCCAGCATTTCAGGGTGTGATTCATAGAACATCCGATACATTTGCTCGTGCTTTTCCGAATCAATCACCTCAAATTTACGAGACATTATCTGGAAAGCCGACACCGGCTCCATATTGTACTTCATGCGGTGATATCGTCCATCCGTCTGTTTGAGCTGCTCGGCATCTATATTATTGAATGCCGAAGGATGCGAGATGAAGAATAAATAGGAATTATTCTCTGAGTTCATAAACTTCTCAGCGATATCCTGTAACTCTTTCAATACAGGAACACCGATCAAGTCCATCACATCGGTAAACTCATCCCAGACAATTAACAATCCGTTGTAAGTGCCCATCTGAGCCAACTCGTTCTGAACCTCCACAAGCCATTGCTTGATCGTCTCGTTCTTTAACCGAATATCCAGATCGACACTACGCAAAGTATCGGCAACCCGATGGAAGGTCGCCAAATCGCACTTAGCGAGATTATCTATAAGCTGCTTTCTATTGGCTACTATAGAAGACAGTCTGGGATCTCCTTCAATTAACGGCTCCCAAATCTTCGGATTCTTTTCGATATGTTCGATATAATTTTCATAATCCGTCGGCACCGGATTAGGCAATTCAATCCCTTTGGCTCGGAGGGTAGTTGTTACTGCTTTCTGCAAAACAAGAGCGAGATCGGCCGCATGGGACATTTTTTCAATTCCCGACAATTTTACCGTAAGTAGACGTTTCTTATCACGGAGAGAATAAATTGCCTGTCGAGTAACATCATCTGATTTATACTCATAATCGACCCACTCCTGAATATTCTCGACCGGATCTCCCAGCAGATGGCTCAACACCGCTACGGCATGACTCTTTCCTGTGCCATAGGTACCGTTAACCCAAAATGATTTATG